>ERZ779664.275-NODE-275-length-27303-cov-3.083456_pt1 | contig 27303 bp, 19 predicted proteins | sample MGYA00511478_ERZ779664 | MGnify/ENA primary metagenome ERZ779664 (study PRJEB29588, sample SAMEA2160437) | human gut metagenome | biome: human gut; feature: human-associated habitat; material: faeces | place: Denmark | collected 2008/2010 ...
GGCTGTAGCCATCCTTTGCGAAGAAATGCCAGAGCAGAAGGAAGCCGATATCACCTACATCCTTGTGAAGGACTGCGAAGATGCCGTAGGCAAGATAGCGACGACCTTCTATGGCAATCCGACTTCGAAGCTGGAGCTGGTGGGTGTCACTGGTACCAATGGTAAGACAACCATTGCTACCTTATTATATAATGTATTCCGTTACTTCGGCTATAAGGTAGGTCTCATCTCTACCGTATGCAACTACATTGACGACGAACCGGTGCCTACCGATCATACGACGCCCGACCCGATTACGCTGAATCGCCTCTTGGGACAGATGGCTGATGCCGGTTGCAAGTATGCCTTTATGGAGGTCAGTTCGCATTCCATCGCCCAGAAGCGAATCAGTGGCCTGCATTTTGCCGGAGGTATTTTCACTAACCTGACGCGCGACCATCTGGACTATCATAAAACGGTGGAGAACTACCTGAAGGCCAAGAAGAAGTTCTTCGACGACATGCCTAAGAATGCCTTCAGTCTGACTAATTTGGACGATAAGAACGGACTGGTGATGACACAAAACACCCGTTCGCATGTATATACTTACTCGCTGCGCAGTTTGAGTGATTTCAAGGGTCGTGTATTGGAGTCGCATTTTGAAGGTATGTTGCTTGATTTCAACAATCATGAAGTGGCTGTTCAGTTTATCGGACGTTTCAATGCCTCTAACCTGTTGGCAGTATTTGGTGCTGCCGTCTTGTTGGGCAAGAAAGAAGAAGATGTGCTGGTAGCGCTAAGTACCTTGCATCCGGTAGCTGGTCGTTTTGATGCCGTTCGTTCATCTGGCAAAGGCTTTACGGCGATTGTTGACTATGCCCATACACCCGATGCGCTGGTCAATGTGCTGAATGCCATTCACGGTGTGTTGGAAGGGAAAGGTAAAGTTATCACCGTGGTAGGAGCCGGCGGGAATCGCGACAAGGGCAAGCGTCCCATCATGGCAAAAGAAGCCGCCCGCTTGAGCGATCGCGTCATTATTACGAGTGATAATCCTCGTTTTGAGGAACCGCAAGATATCATTAACGACATGCTGGCTGGTCTCGATAAAGATGATATGCAGAAAACGCTTAGTATTGTTGATCGTCGCGAGGCTATTAAGACTGCCTGTATGCTGGCGCAGCCCGGAGATGTTGTATTGGTAGCTGGTAAGGGACATGAAAACTATCAGGAAATAAAGGGTGTGAAACATCATTTTGATGATAAGGAGGAACTCAAGAAGATTATGAACTGAAGACTGATTGTTAATTGTACATTGTAAATTATTCATTGTCATGTTATACTACTTATTCCATTGGCTCGACCAATATGACTTCCCTGGTGCAGGTATGTTTGGTTACACGTCGTTTCGTGCGTTGATGGCTATCATTCTGGCTCTGCTCATTTCCACTATCTGGGGAGATAAATTTATTCATCTGCTGAAACGAAAGCAGATTACTGAAACTCAGCGTGATGCTAGCATTGATCCTTTTGGTGTGAATAAGGTGGGTGTACCTAGTATGGGAGGAGTCATTATTATTTTTGCTACTCTTATTCCTTGTTTGTTATTGGGTAAGTTGGAAAATATCTACATGATACTGATGCTTATCACCACCGTCTGGTTGGGTTCACTGGGTTTTGCTGATGATTACATTAAGATATTCAAAAAGGATAAAGAGGGTCTGCACGGAAAATTCAAGATTATTGGCCAGGTGGGGCTTGGCTTGATTGTGGGGTTAACTCTCTATCTTAGTCCACAAGTTGTTATTCGTGAGAATATTGAAATGGAACAACCGGATGGACAGATAGAAATTGTTCATGCTGCCAAGGAAATCAAGGCCACACAAACCACTATTCCGTTCTTTAAGAGTAATAACTTGGATTATGCTGATCTCATGGGTTTTCTAGGTGAGCATGCGCAGACTGCCGGATGGATATTATTCGTTCTTGTTACTATCTTTGTAGTTACAGCTGTAAGTAATGGCGCGAATTTGAATGACGGTATGGATGGCATGGCAGCTGGTAATTCGGCTATCATAGGATTGACATTAGGTATATTGGCTTATGTGTCTAGTCATATTGAGTATGCTGGTTATTTGAATATTATGTATATTCCTGGCTCAGAAGAGCTGGTAATCTTTGTTTGTGCTTTCATTGGTGCACTTATTGGTTTTCTATGGTACAATGCTTATCCAGCACAGGTATTCATGGGCGATACAGGTAGTCTCACCATTGGAGGTATCATTGCTGTTTTTGCTATCATTATCCACAAGGAATTACTGATTCCTATTCTTTGTGGAGTATTTTTGGTAGAAAATCTTTCGGTTATTTTGCAAAGAGTTTATTATAAAGCTGGTAAGCGGAAAGGAGTCAAACAACGTTTGTTCAAACGTACACCGATACACGATCATTTCCGTACCGGTATGAATCTGATAGAGCCGGGATGTCGTGTTGTATTTACCAAACCAGAACAGCTGTTCCATGAATCGAAGATTACCGTTCGTTTTTGGATTGTGACCATCATTTTGGCAGCTATTACTATTATTACGTTGAAGATCAGATAATATAGATATGAACAGAATTGTAGTTTTAGGAGCCGGCGAAAGCGGTGCAGGTGCTGCCGTGCTGGCAAAAGTGAAAGGTTTCGACACTTTTGTTTCAGACATGGGTGCCATCAAGGACAAGTACAAAGAACTGTTGAACAAGTATGATATTCCTTGGGAAGAAGGTGAACATACGGAAGAAAAGATTCTGAATGCCAATGAAGTCATCAAGAGCCCGGGTATTCCTAATGATGCTCCGCTGATATTGAAGTTGAAAGCGCAGGGTACGCCTGTTATTTCCGAGATAGAGTTTGCCGGACGTTATACGAATGCAAAAATGATTTGTATTACAGGATCGAACGGAAAGACGACAACCACTTCACTCATTTATCATATATTTAAGAGTGCCGGAATGAATGTCGGCTTGGCTGGTAATATTGGAAAAAGTTTGGCTTTGCAGGTTGCTACCGAGCAGTATGACTACTATGTTATTGAGTTGAGTAGCTTTCAATTGGATAACATGTATAAGTTCCGCGCTAATATTGCTGTACTAATGAACATTACTCCCGACCATTTGGATCGTTACGATCACTGTATGCAAAACTATGTAGATGCTAAATTCCGCATTACTCAGAATCAGACGGAAGAAGACGCCTTTGTTTATTGGAATGATGACCCCATTATTCGTCGCGAGTTAGCTAAACATGGGCTAAGGGCACAGTTATATCCTTTTTCTGCTGTTAAGGAAGATGGAGCTATTGCCTATGTGGAAGATGGAGAGGTGGAAATCAATACACCTATCGCTTTCAACATGGAACAAGAAGAACTGGCCTTGCGCGGTACACACAATTTGTATAATTCGCTGGCTGCTGGCATCTCGGCCAACCTGGCAGGCGTGAAGAATGAAGACATTCGGAAGGCCTTATCCGACTTTCAGGGAGTTCCTCACAGATTGGAAAAAGTTGCTACAGTACGTGGGGTACATTTTATCAACGATTCGAAAGCTACTAACGTTAACTCCTGCTGGTATGCCCTGCAAAGCATGACGACCAAGACTGTGTTGATATTGGGTGGAAAGGATAAAGGTAACGATTATAAGGAGATAGAGGATTTGGTGCGTGAGAAGTGTTCGGCATTGGTGTACTTGGGTTTGCATAACGAAAAGTTGCACGATTTCTTCGATCGTTTGGGACTGCCGGTAGCCGATGTACAGACTGGTATGAAGGATGCTGTAAACGCTGCTTACCATCTGGCCAAAAAAGGGGAAACTGTGTTGCTGAGTCCATGTTGTGCTTCGTTTGATCTCTTCAAGAGCTACGAAGATCGTGGTGATCAGTTCAAAGCATGTGTACGAAGTTTATAAACTGTTTTAAAACGAGATACGGACATCTTAAAATAGAATAACGTGGATCTATTAAAAAGCATATTCAAAGGTGACAAGGTGATATGGATTATCTTCTTGGTGCTCTGTCTTATTTCTATTACAGAAGTGTTTTCCGCAGCGTCTACACTTACTTATAAAAGTGGCGACCATTGGGGACCGATTACCCAACATACGATTCTGCTTTCCATTGGGGCATTGATTGTTGTGTTTGTGCATAATATTCCTTATAAATGGTTTCAGGCGCTTCCATACCCCCTGTTGTTGGTTTCGGTTGTGCTATTGCTCTTTGTTATGATTACAGGTATTGTGACAGGTGACCGTATTAATGGCGCTGCCCGTTGGATGACTTTCATGGGAGTACAATTTCAGCCTTCAGAATTGGCTAAAATGGGTGTCATTATGGGAACGGCTGTAATTTTGTCGCATGGACAAGATGAATCGGGAGCATCTCCTAAAGCTTTTAAGCGCATCATGATCATGACATGTATTGTTTGTGGTCTTATTTTGCCGGAGAATTATTCAACTGGTGTATTGCTTTTTGGTACCGTTTATTTGATGATGTTTATCGGACGTGTACAAGCTAAAAAACTGATATTACTGGGAGGAGGTTTGATTGGTGCAGTAGTACTATTTGTGTCTTTTTTATTGGCTACACCTAATGATACATTGGAAAAAATTCCAATGGGGCATCGTTTTACTACGGTGAAAGCACGTATTGTTGATTTTGCTTATGCTAAGGAAGTGCCTGCTGCAAAGTTTGATATTGATGGGGATGCTCAGGTAGCTCATGCTCGTATTGCTGTAGCTACCAGTCATGTTATCGGAAAAGGACCTGGAAATTCAGTCCAGCGCGACTTCCTTAGTCAAGCTTATTCAGATTTTATTTATGCTATTATTATTGAAGAACTGGGGCTTATTGGTGGTATTGTTGTCGTTTTTCTTTATATTTGTCTGTTGATACGTGTAGGACGTATTGCTAAGAAGTGCGACCGAACTTTTCCGGCCTTTTTGGTCATTGGTATAGCTCTTTTGCTAGTGACGCAGGCTTTGTTCAATATGATGGTAGCTGTAGGTTTAGCACCTGTTACAGGACAGCCGTTGCCACTTATTAGTAAAGGAGGTACCTCAACTTTTATTAACAGTGCTTATATTGGTATGATACTTAGTGTCAGTCGATATACTTCTCAGTTGGAAGAACAGAAACAACATGATGCTCAGATTTCGATGCAAGTGGAAGCTGCTGTTGCAGATGTCGCGTCTGTTCAGGTCCAGGAAGAGGCAGAAGAACCCACTTCAAAACTGTTAAACAGTGACAGTGAATTCAATTAGAAGAAGAATCCAAAAACAAAGGTGAAAATGAAGGATTACATTAATAATAAGGCTCCGCGTATTATTATCAGCGGTGGTGGTACAGGAGGACATATTTTCCCAGCTGTATCTATAGCCAATGCTATTCGTGAGTTGTGTCCCGAGGCTGAAATCCTTTTTGTAGGTGCGGAAGGAAGGATGGAGATGCAACGTGTGCCCGATGCCGGTTATCGTATTATTGGTTTACCGGTAGCAGGGTTTGACCGTCAGCATTTATGGAGGAACTTCTCTGTGATCCTTAAATTATTGCGTAGCCAATGGAAAGCACGCAAGATTATCAAGGAATTTCGTCCGCAAGTAGCGGTGGGTGTAGGTGGATATGCTAGTGGTCCTACATTGAAGACTGCAGGTATGATGGGTATACCAACTTTGATACAAGAGCAGAACTCTTACGCCGGAGTTACCAATAAATTATTGGCTCAGAAGGCAGATCGCATTTGCGTGGCTTATGAAGGCATGGAAAAGTTTTTTCCTTCTGAGAAGATTCTATTAACAGGGAATCCTGTAAGACAATCGTTACTAGATAATCAGATTACACGTGAAACTGCAGCTTCTGCATTTGGTTTTAATCCTAATTTGAAGACAGTGCTTGTATTAGGTGGAAGTTTGGGAGCACGTACTATCAATCAGACGTTGGCAGCAGGGTTAGCTCTTATGAAAGCACATCCTGAAGTACAGTTTATTTGGCAAACAGGTAAGATATATATAGATCAGGAAAAAGCTGCCATTACTGCTTTTACGGGAGAAGCTGTGCGCAATGCGCGAGTAGGTAGTATTCCTAACTTGTATGTGACAGACTTCATTAAGAATATGAATAATGCCTATACGTTGGCTGATTTGGTTATTTCGCGTGCTGGAGCAGGTTCTATTTCAGAGTTCTGTCTCTTGGGTAAGCCAGTTATTCTTGTTCCTTCGCCTAATGTGGCTGAGGACCATCAGACAAAAAATGCGTTGGCATTGGTCAACAAGGATGCTGCTCTTTATGTGAAAGATGCCGAAGCGCAGGAAAAGTTGCTTGATACGGCTCTAGAGACCGTTGCAGATGATGAATTATTGAAGCAATTAAGTATAAATATTGCAAAGTTGGCTTTGCCTGACTCTGCTCGTATTATTGCTGAAGAAGTGTTGAAATTGATAAAATGAAGCATATTATTATGAATATAGAAACTATACAATCCGTTTATTTTGTTGGTGCCGGAGGGATCGGAATGAGTGCTTTGATACGTTACTTCCTTTCACTGGGCAAACGTGTGGCTGGATACGATCGTACACCCAGTGAACTGACAGCACGGCTTGTGGAAGAAGGAGCGGTTATTCATTATGAAGAAGATGTTAATCAAATACCAGAATGGTGTAGAGATGCAGCTACAACTTTGATTGTCTATACTCCGGCTATTCCGAATGAACATGCTGAATTGAATTATTTTCGTACGAACGGTTTTGAGATACATAAACGTGCTCAGGTATTGGGTATTATTACACGTAGCAGCAAGGCTCTTTGTGTGGCTGGTACACATGGTAAGACCACAACTAGTACGATGGCTGCACATTTACTTCAGCAATCGCATGTAGGTTGTACAGCTTTTTTAGGAGGTATCTCAAAAAATTACGGTACTAATTTGTTATTGTCACAGGAGAGTCCTTACACAGTTATTGAAGCTGATGAATTTGATCGTTCCTTTCACTGGTTGTCTCCTTATATGAGTGTTATTACTGCTACTGACCCTGACCATTTGGATATTTATGGTACTCGGGAGGCATATTTGGAAAGTTTTCGTCACTACACAACACTTATTCAACCAGGAGGAGCACTCATCCTTCACGAAGGACTTGCCTTGCAGCCCGATGTGCAGTCTGGCGTCAAGGTTTATACTTACAGCCGCGATCATGGTGACTTTCATGCTGAAAACATTCGTATTGGCGGAGGTGATATTTATGTGGACTTTGTGGCGCCTGATACGCGTATCTGTGATGTTCAATTGGGAGTACCTGTCAGCATTAATATAGATAATGGTGTAGCTGCTATGGCATTGGCCCATTTGAATGGTGTTACTGATGAAGAAATTAAGCGAGGCATGGCCAGTTTTCGTGGTGTAGATCGCCGTTTTGATTTTAAGCTGAAGACAGATCGTATTGTTTTTCTCAGTGACTATGCCCATCATCCGGCGGAAATTGCTCAGAGTGTACGATCTATTCGTGAATTATATCAGGATAAGAAGATAACGGCTATTTTCCAACCTCATCTCTATACACGTACGCGCGATTTTTATCATGAGTTTGCAGATAGTCTTTCGTTGCTTGATGAGGTGATTCTTACTGATATTTATCCTGCTCGTGAAGAGCCTATTCCAGGCGTTAGTAGCCAGCTCATTTATGATCAATTACGTCCTGGTATTGAAAAGTGTCTTTGTCGTAAAGAAGATGTACTTGCTTTGCTCGAAACAAAGGATATCGAAGTTCTGATTGTACTAGGTGCCGGTGATATGGATAATTATGTTCCTCAAATTACTCGTTTGCTGGAACAACGGTGTTAACAGATATATACGTAGCAAATTCATTTGAGTGTTATAATTGCGGATACAGTCAAGACATCAGAAATAACGAAGAAATATGATAAGAAGAATTTTACTGACAATTGTCCTGTTATTGGTCAGCGCCTATCTGATTGTAGCCGTTACCGCTTTTAATCGGAAACCTAAAGCGGCTGTTTGTTCCGATTTGGAATTGGTTATTAAGGATACTGTTTACGCTGGCTTCATTACCAAGAAGGAGGTTTTGTCCATGCTTCGCAAGGAAAAGCTTGATCCTGTAGGTCGCGATTTGGATGAAGTACGTACAGATCGTCTCGAGGAGGTTTTATCTACTCATCCGCTTATCGATCGTGTAGAGTGCTACAAAACTCCCAGTGGGAAAGTATGTACAGAGGTTAGTCAACGTATTCCCATCATGCGTGTTATGAGCAGTCGTGGCAATAATTATTATTTGGATAACAAAGGAACAATTATGCCTCCTGGTGCAAAATGTGTGGCTCATGTCCCTTTGGCTACGGGACATATAGAAAAGTCTTTTGCCATGGAGAAATTATATAAGTTTGGTGTATTTTTGCAGCAGAATCCTTTTTGGGATGCTCAGATTGAACAAATTTATATTTGTGCAGATCAGACTGTTGAACTCGTGCCTCGTGTAGGCGACCATCTCATATATTTGGGTGAATTAAAGGACTATGATCGCAAGTTGGACCGTCTTAAGGAATTCTACCAAAAAGCCCTAAATAAAGTGGGATGGAATAAATATTCACGTATTAATGTAGAGTTTGATAACCAGATTATTTGCACCAAACGAGATTGAATACAGGAAAGATTAATAAAACAATAATAATGGAGATATATGGCAACAACAGAATTCATCGCAGCCATTGAGCTCAGTTCTTCTAAGATTTCCGGCATTGCTGGACGCAGGAACAGTGACGGAAGTATTCAAGTGTTGGCCTATGCTACTGAGGAGGCATCCTCTTTTGTTCGCAAAGGGGCTGTTTATAACATTGGTAAAGCTGCACAGGCATTGACTACTATCATTAACCGGCTGGAAGATCAACTCAAAAGCCCTATTGCGAAAGTCTATGCTGGTATTGGTGGGCAGTCTTTACGTACTGTCAAAAATGTCGTGAGCCGCACACCTGAAGCAGAAGTTATTTCGCAGGAACTTATCGATACCCTTTGTGACGAAAACCTGGCTTGTCCCATTGTCGACATGGATATTCTCGACGTGGCGCCACAAGAATATAAGATAGACAATAATCTTTATGCTGATCCTGTAGGTGTTACCGGTAAATTTATTACTGGACAGTTCCTTAATATCATGGCTCGTTCTTCGCTCAAGAAGAATCTTGAATTGAGTTTTGAACAAGCTAAGATTGAGTTTGCTGACCTGCTAACAGCTCCCACTGCTTTGGCTCAAGCTGTCTTGACGGAGAATGAGCTTCGTTCAGGGTGTGCGCTTATTGATTTGGGTGCAGACACCACTACAGTTATGGTTTATAAAAATAATATCTTACGTTATCTTAGTGTGATTCCTTTAGGTGGTAGTAACATCACCCGTGACATCACCACCTTGAAAATGGAAGATGAAGAGGCTGAAAAGTTAAAACTTAGCTATGGAGATGCTCTTTACAAAGAAGACGAAGAGACGGAAACGCCTGCTGCGTGTACAACAGAAGATGGACGGAGTATTCTTCTTACGGAGTTGAACGAGATTGTTGCTGCACGTACAGAAGAAATCTTGGCTAATGTTTGGAATCAACTTCAGCTTTCTGGTTATGAAGACAAGCTTTTAGCCGGTATTGTGCTGACTGGAGGTACTTCCAATTTGCGTAATATTGAGGGCGCGATGCTTAAGGTTTGTAAGGTAAGTAAAATTAGAATTGCTTCTTCTGTTCAGGAAACGATCCGTGGCTATAATGAGCAGATTAAGAAAAACGGAACACAAAATACCCTTTTGGCTTTGCTCATTGCTGGTAAGGATAACTGTTGCTTACAGGAAGAACCACATCCTGTACAATCCGGGCCAGTTAAACCAACCGATATGTTTAAGGATGATGAAACTCTGAAAGCTCAGGAAGAAGAGAACCGTCGTAAACGTGAAGAGGAGGAGAAGAAGAAGAAGGAGGAAGAGAAGCGTAAGAAGGAAGAAGAGAAACGGAGAAAAGAACAGGAAAGAAAGAATAAATCCAACTGGTTCAAGTCCAAGATTGATACTTTGACCAAAGAATTGTTTGACGATGATAAGATGTAACCATTAAAAGCAGATAGCATATGGACGATATAATTAAAGATTTTGGTTTCGCTACCGATTCACCGAAGATTATCAAAGTCATCGGAGTAGGGGGAGGAGGCGGTAATGCTGTTAACCACATGTATCGTGAAGGTATCCACGATGTAGCCTTCGTGGTATGTAATACCGATCGTAAAGCTCTTGAGGAATCCCCCGTTCCTGTAAAGCTCCAGCTGGGACACGAAGGACTGGGAGCAGGTAATCGCCCGAATAAGGCTAAAGAAGCTACCGAAGAAAGTATTGAGGAAGTAAAGGATATGCTGAACGACGGTACGAAGATGGTTTTCATCACTGCAGGTATGGGAGGAGGAACTGGTACAGGAGCTGCACCGACTATTGCTCGTATCGCCAAGGAAATGGACATCCTCACCGTGGGCATTGTTACCATTCCCTTCCGCTGGGAGGGCGATAAGAAGATTGACCAAGCCTTAGACGGAGTCGAGGAAATCAGTCGCCATGTCGATGCCTTGCTGGTTATCAATAATGAGAAATTAGGTGAGATATATTCTGATCTTTCTGTGACCAGTGCTTTTGCCAAAGCCAATGACACGTTACTTATCGCAGCCAAGAGCATTGCTGAAATCATTACTATGCGAGGTATTATCAACCTTGACTTTAATGATGTAAAAACCGTGATGAAAGACGGAGGTGTAGCTATTATGAGTACCGGGTATGGTGAAGGAGAAAATCGTGTAAGCGAAGCCATTAAGAATGCTCAGCATTCACCTCTGCTTAATAATAATGATATTTTCAACTCGAAAAAGGTGCTGCTTAATATCTCTTATAGTCCTGATCATGAATTGATGATGAGTGAGATGGATGAAATAAAGGATTTCATGAATCGCTTCAATCGTGATTTTGAAACAAAATTCGGCATGGTGGAGGATAAGGAATTAGGCGAACGTGTAAAAATCACTCTCCTTGCTACAGGTTTTGGTATTCAAGATATCCACATGCAGGAGATGGATGCTCGTTTGAGTCAACGTAGTGCTGAAGAACAGCAGCGCCTGGCCGAACTGGAGGAAGAGGAAGAACAACGTCGTACACGCCGTGAAACCTACTATGGAAAGGATGCAAATAACCGTGCACAACGTACACGTCGTCGCCATCTTTATATATTCTCTCCTGAAGATTTGGATAATGCAGAAGTGGTGGCAATGGTTGAGAATTCGCCTACTTATTTGCGTGATAAGACTACGCTGAATGCTATCAAGGCTAAGGCTGAGGAACAGAATCAGCAAGCTGCTCAAGAGGCTGGAGGTACAGAAGATGGGGGAATTATCAGTTTTGTATAAACTCGATTATTAATTAAAACTTATATTGATACAATGGATCTATTTGAGAAAGTCAGCGAAGACATTAAAACCGCAATGAAGGCTAAGGACAAAGTGGCCCTTGATACTTTGAGAAATATTAAGAAAGTGTTTCTGGAAGCCAAAACAGCTCCGGGTGCTAATGATATTCTGACAGACGATGCTGCATTGAAAATCATTCAAAAACTGGTGAAACAGGGTAAGGATGCCGCTGAAATCTATGTACAACAAGGACGTCAGGATTTGGCTGACGGTGAATTGGCACAGGTAAAAGTTATGGAAGCTTATCTGCCTAAACAGATGACTCCTGAAGAACTGGAAGCTGCCTTGAAAGAAATCATTGCCGAGGTAGGTGCTACGAGCGGCAAGGACATGGGTAAAGTGATGGGCGTGGCCAGCAAGAAGTTGGCCGGATTGGCTGAAGGCCGTGCCATTTCTGCTAAAGTAAAAGAATTGCTAGGATAATTCTTCTTCCAGGTAAAGTGAAGCCCGTTATCTTCGTTTAGGATCTCGTATAGGAGTCGGACGAGGATAACGGGCTTTTATTGTGTGATGTCATTAATTCCCGTCGGGTTTCTCTATTTCCGTAAAGGGAGAATCATCCCAATGGAAATTGTCGGGATTGTCGGGATGAGCAGGATCGAAAGTAGGGAATGGCTTCAAATGACGTGCCAAATCCGGTACTTGTGTTTTCAGTCCTTCTACGATGCAGCGGGCTATCTCGTAAGCGCCATAGGGATTGAAATGGGTATTGTCTGCGAAATCCTGTGTCTGACCTGGGTAGGAGCCTGCAGGATAGTGAACAAAAGCACGTTTCGAAGGTTCTACACCCATAGCTTCATAGAGTGTGCGGGTCATTTCGTTTAAATCAATCAATGGCACATTTTCCTTCTCAGCCAGCCAACGCATAGCTTCAGGATAGTCTTCATGAGTATCGCGAATGTGGCCGTCGGGACCAAAAGATCGTCGCTGGGTTGGTGTTACCAAAACAGGATGTGCACCACGTAGACGAGCTTCGTCAATAAAAGTCTTCAGGCTGGTCATGAATGAATAGTAGGCACCTTTACCCGGACCTTTTTGTTTTTGGTCATTGTGGCCGAATTCCATGAACAGGTAGTCGCCCTTTTTCATTTGGCTCAAGGCTTTTTTTAATCGACCGGCGGCAATAAAGGTATTGGCACTTTCGCCACTTTCTGCATAGTTGGCTATACAAACATTGGTGTCAAAAAAGTAGGGAATCATTTGTCCCCAGCTAGCCCATGGTTCGTTATCCTGATCGACAACAGTACTGTTACCGCAGAGGAAGACGGTAGTAACTGTTGTGTCGGCAGGTTCTATGGTAATGCTTTCACACACAGGTACACTACCGTTGAATTCTAAAGTCAGTTTGTCGTCCCAGTTCAATTTTCGTTTTTCTCTGGGCTTTATGCGTACGTATTCGTTGCCATCGATGTGGGTATTCCGTTTGTTGACAATAAAAGTACGCTCAATAAATTCTTTTTTTTTGGTTGGTACGCTTTCGATGAACAAACGGCGTGATTCTGCTCTGACAGTAGTAATGCCTGCTTGCTTGCGGCTGCCTAAACGGACAGTTACTTTATAATTCCCATCGGGTACACGAACTGAAAAGAAAAATGGTGATTTACTGTCTTTGGCAGGGGTTTCTACCAGATCATAGCCGTAGCCTGTTTCTTCACTGTAGCGTGGAGCTTCGTCCAGAAGATAGGTCTTCGTTCCGGTTTGAGCCGTCGCCGACACCCCAAGTCCTAATAGGGAAATCCATAAATACTTTTTCATCATATTATTATCTCGGTCTATTGATTATACTTTCAAGTTATTAAAATACTTTTTTAGGTTTTAGTTCGTCAGGTGAATCTTTGGTATAGGAGTTTACTGCCCCGGCTTCTTTGGTAAATAGTTGTTCGATTTGTTCGGGTGATACTTTAAAGGCGGGTCGGAAGTTATCAGAGTTCATATAATTGTAGACAGCTTTCCGTAGCTGACGCGCCACAACACGTTCGTCCGGCTGAGAAGTCAGATCTAATGTCGTCATTATCAGTCGTCCGTTCAATACTTTTGCTTCGAAAAGCACACCGATCTTACGGCTGATAAACCAGGTGTCAATACTTTGTACCAAAGGTTGGAAATCTGCAGGAAAATCGGTGAACTGCATGACAGGAGCACGGTTCAGCAACTCCCACCACTGCAGGTTGCTATGGTATTCAGTAGGAAATTCGCGAAACAGAGGATGATATTCATTCACAAAAATACCGGTGGTATGTGGAGGACGCATCTTGAACCAGGATGTATTCCAAAATACAGGTGTAAAATATTGCTGTACTTCTTTGCCATATTTTACATTGCGTCCGGCTATAATCAGTACTTTGCCACCTTCTTTTAATATTGTAAGAGCCTTTGCGTCCAATGTATCTGTTGTGTAGACATCGCCTTCAGTCACTTCGACTTGAGCAGGATATACCCAGAAGTCCCAGTCGTTGACGGCTTCGGTGCCCTCAATACGTATCTCAAGGTTCAGTTTACGAGGCGTATCAATATCTGTTAGCGGAAATTCCACGTGGCCCAGGGAATAAAGATTGCCAATGGGGATATCTTTGCGGTTTATGATGCCACGGGTATATACTTTCCCATACGTATCTTGTATGATATAGGTGATTTCTGCGTTTGTTAATGGAGTTGGACCGAAGTGGGACACTTCAATATCAGCTCGAAAAGTTTCTGCGTTTGTATAAGTGAACTTCGGGATGCGTGCTAAGGGAACAGTAGGACTACAGAAGCGACGGAAAGCAGGGGCGTCAATGTAGCCTTTTTCGTCGAAGAAGGCATCTAGAATACCTACCAAAGCTGTACCTTGGCCGGTATAGTCATTGAGTGCCAATAACTGGAAGCCTGCATAATCGGGAGTACGCATGGTTTTTTCTATTTCATGCTTGTAACAGAGGGCTTGCAGTTTGCCTGAAGCCATCATAAAGTCATGTCCCAGTTCGGCCATGTTGTTGTCGCGCAGTAAATCTTGGAAGATCTCAAAGTTTCGTGCTTTGTTTACACCTGTGTATTTCCGTATCTCGTTGAAATTGGGGAAGGCGCACCACTGTCCCGTCTCATGTGATACAAAAGGCTGGCTGACAGTATCGATGTTAGCTCGGAAGTCTGACATGCTTTCGGGTTGTTGTTTGGCCCATGTCAGTCCACGTGCTCCTGCTTTGACATGATATTGATTGCGTGGTTGCCATTGCCAGCTTCCACCCACAGAAGCACCGGTGTATACACGGCGCGGATCAGTCTTTTCCCAGAAGTCTACAAACTGGGTAACCCATTCTACCCATCGGCCTGAGGGCTCGTTTCCGCAGGCCAGCATACAGAAGGAGGCATGATTGCCATACGCCTTGGTCAGGGCAATGGTTTCGTCCATCAGATACTTGTCAATCGGTTGTCCCAGTCCCAGTTTCGGACCGTGATTGGGCCAGCTGGGACCTTCCGGTTGTAGATAAAATCCTGTACGGTCTGCGGCTTGGAAAGCTGCTTCAGGCGGGCAGTAAGAATGGAAACGCATGTGGTTCAAACCATATTCGCGGCAGATGTGGAATACGCGTTCCCATGATTCCACGTCCATCGGGGCGTATCCGGTCAGGGGGAATACACAATTTTCTACCGTACCGCGTAGCATTGTTTTTCGTCCGTTTACGTAGAACCACTTTCCTTCAATCTTGAATTCACGCATGCCGAATTCTACTTTTTTTGTTTCTGTTCCGTGTCGTCCTGTTATGGTAGCAGTCAGGCGGTAGAGTGCAGGAGAGAATTCATCCCATGTCAGGAAGTCATCTCCCATTGGCAGTTCTGCTTCATAGGTATTTATGCCCTTCTTTGCTTTGATTTTCAGATTGATGGTAGGCACTTCATGTGTCTGTTCGGTATTGAAGCTTTGTGCGGAGAAGCTCATTTCAACAGTTTCTGTTGATGAAGCGTTCAAACTGAAGCGGACTAAAGCTTTTTTCTCTGCCAGATTGGGGTATATTTGTATATCTTCAAAGCAGGTTTTAGGAACACTTTGTAGTTCGATGCGTCCTACGATACCGTTCCAGTTACCTTGTGTCTGGTCGGTGATACTGTGTGAGTCTGGACCTACGTTGATCTCTTTGATGCGGTTGTCTACCCGGATACTTATTCGGCATTCTTTGCCTGGAGTTACAGCAGCGGTCAGGTCGTAGACGTGTGGTACACAGAGGCTGTTCTGCATCCCAATTTTTTTCTGTCCGATCCATACAGTCGTTTCGATATGAGGACGTTCCAAAAAGAGTACAATTCGTTGGCCTTTCCAGTTGGCAGGTACTTGTACTGTTTTCTGATACCAGGCTACTCCTACATAATGCTTGTCAGGAGTCAGGAAGAAGGGTAGTTTTACCTGTCCATCTATTCGATATTTTTCCATGTAGGGATTGAAGTAATAGGAACTGTCATACAGGCTGCCTGTCCAGCGGGTACGTACTGTTACGTCGTCTCCCTTTAATTTTTCGGGCATACTGCCTGGCAGGTTAATATGGTCCGTTGTCAGTTCCTTGTCAAACCAACGTTCCTTTATCCCCGCGTCATCACGGTCTATCTGGAATTTCCAAGTTCCGGAAAGATCCAATGGATTGTTTTGTCCGGTGGCACCTGTTATGGAAGCCAATACAAGTAGAATACTTATTACAAAATGTTTCATGCAATATGGATTTAAGTTGTTGTTTTAGCTGTGTTTATTAGTCCTTTGAGAACGAGTGCTAAGTTACGGCATCTGTAGTGAATGCTAAATAGAAAAGCATACAGAAAGATGGAATAATGTACCGCTCAGGGACTGATACAGAATAATTTTGTACAGAAATCCATGATTATGTCCGTTTCTCCAGCTGTTTTGTTGGGGAATGTCAGGCGTATGGGTTATCTTTGCATTATTGGACATAAACATGTATTATGAAAACAACAACTACTATGAAATCAACCATTATCTGCCTGTCCTTGCTTTGGGGGCTTGTTGCTGCATCGGCACAAACAGTAGCTTCACATTGGTTTGACGACAAGAACTTGACATTGACAGGTGTTTATTATTATCCCGAACATTGGGATGAAAGCCAGTGGGAACGTGACTTCAAGAAAATGCATGAATTGGGATTCGAATTTACTCATTTTGCAGAGTTTGCTTGGGCGCAACTGGAACCTCAAGAAGGTGTGTACGACTTTGCATGGTTGGACCGTGCTGTTGCTTTGGCTGCCAAGTATGATCTGAAGGTCATCATGTGTACCTCTACTGCTACACCGCCTGTATGGCTGAGCCGGAAATATCCTGAAATCCTGTTGCGAAATGAAGATGGAACTGTGCTCGATCATGGTGCCCGTCAACACGCATCGTTTGCTTCACCGTTGTATCGTAAACTGGCTTACCGCATGATCGAACAGCTGGCACGCCACTATGGAAATGATTCGCGTATCGTCGGTTGGCAGTTGGACAATGAACCTGCTGTACAGTTCGATTACAATCCGCAGGCCGAACTGGCTTTTCGTAATTTCCTGCGCCAAAAATACGATAACGACATACACAAACTGAACGACGCCTGGGGGACGGCTTTCTGGAGTGAAGTTTATTCTTCTTTCGACGAAATCACGTTGCCTAAGCGTGTACAGATGTTTATGAATCATCATCAGATACTGGATTACCGTCGTTTTGCAGCCAAACAGACTAACGACTTTTTGAACGAGCAATGCTTGCTGATCAAGCAATATGCACATAACCAGTGGGTCACCACGAATTACATACCAAACTATGACGAAGGCCATATCGGCGGCAGTCCGGCTCTTGATTTTCAGAGCTATACCCGTTATATGGTTTATGGTGACAATGAAGGTATCGGTCGAAGGGGATATCGGGTGGGTAACCCGCTGCGTATTGCCTGGGCCAACGATTTCTTCCGTCCCATACAAGGTACTTATGGGGTGATGGAACTTCAACCCGGTCAGGTGAATTGGGGAAGTATTAATCCGCAACCTCTCCCTGGTGCTGTGCGCCTTTGGCTTTGGAGTGTTTTTGCCGGTGGAAGCGATTTCATTTGTACGTATCGTTACCGTCAGCCTTTGTATGGTACAGAGCAATATCATTATGGCATTGTAGGAACGGACGGCGTAACAGTGACGCCTGGCGGGAAAGAATATGCTACGTTTATGGAGGAAATACGTCAATTGCGTAAACAGTACCAGCCCCGTGAAAACAAACCGGCAGACTACTTGGCCCGTCGTACTGCCATTCTTTTTAATCCGGAGAATTGTTGGAGTATTGAGCGGCAGAAACAGAACGCTACGTGGAATACGTTGGGACATGTTGACAAATACTACCGTACGCTGAAATCTTTTGGGGCTCCGGTCGACTTTATCTCTGAAAGTAAAAACTTGGCTGATTATCCGGTCGTCATTGTACCTGCCTATCAGTTGGCAGATCCGGCATTGGTAGAACAGTGGAAGACTTATGTGGAGAATGGAGGTAACCTGGTCATTACTTGCCGTACGGCGCAGAAGGATCGTTATGGTCGTTTACCCGAAGCGCCTTTCGGCTCCATGCTTACACCACTGACTGGAAATGAAATGGAATTTTACGATTTGTTGTTGCCACAGGAACCGGGTGTTATCCAGATGGATGGGAAGGAATACCAGTGGAATACGTGGGGAGAAATCATAAAACCCGCAGAGGATGCTGAAGTATGGTGTACTTATACCCGTGAATTCTACGAAGGAAAGCCCGCCGTTACCTTCCGCAAAGTCGGCAAAGGAACCATTACCTATATTGGTGTAGACAGCCATGACGGAAGGCTGGAAAAAGACATCTTGAAGAAGCTCTACGCTCGTCTTGACATTCCTGTCATGGACTTGCCCTACGGCGTGACTTTGGAATACCGCAACGGCATGGGTATTGTCTTGAACTATGCTGATGTTCCTTATACGTTCAACCTGCCCGAAGGAAGCAAAGTACTGATAGGAAGTACTGAAATTCCTACTGCAGGTGTGTTAGTCTTTGCTACGGCACCTGAAACGAGCTTTAAGAAATAACTCCTACAAATATGAAGATTATGAAGAAGTTTTTTATCGGCCTGTTGGCCAGTATATGTAGCTTTTGGACACTTCAGGCACAGGAAACCGCCTATTTGTTTTCATACTTTATCAACGACAGTCGTGACGGCTTACATTTGGCTTACAGTCGTGACGGCCAGAAGTGGACCGCCTTGAACAACGGAAATTCCTACCTGGCACCTGCTGTAGGCAAGGACAAACTGATGCGTGATCCCAGTATCTGTCAGGCACCCGACGGAACGTTCCACATGGTATGGACTTCTAGCTGGACCGACCGGATCATTGGTTATGCATCTTCCAAGGATTTGATCAATTGGAGCGAACAACGTGCCATACCTGTCATGATGCACGAACCGGAAGCGCACAATTGTTGGGCGCCTGAGCTATTCTACGATGAACCGACACAGACTTATTACATCTTTTGGGCCACGACTATTCCCGGACGGCACAAAGAAGTACCTACGAGCGAAAGCGAAAAGGGATTGAATCACCGTATCTATTACGTTACGACTAAAGATTTCAAGGAATTCTCGTCTACACAGATGTTCTTCAATCCCGATTTCAGTGTCATCGATGCGGCAATCGTCAAAGATAATAAGTCGCAAGATTTGATTATGGTCGTGAAGAATGAGAATTCGAACCCGCCGGAGAAGAATCTTCGCATCACGCGCAGTCGGGACATCACCCATGGATTTCCTACGGAGGTATCGGCACCGATCACCGGTGATTATTGGGCAGAAGGTCCTGCTCCCTTGTTTGTGGGAGACACGCTTTACGTCTATTTCGACAAATACCGTGACCATCGTTATGGAGCCGTTCGTTCACTGGATCATGGAAAGACTTGGGAGGATATCTCTGACCAGACTTCTTTCCCACAAGGCATCCGTCACGGAACAGCTTTTGCTGTGGATGAGGCCGTGTTGGACAAACTTCTTCAGACAGCTAATCCAGAATGAGTGGAGCAGTAGATTTACTGCTCCTCCATTTCTTCCGTTTCTTCCTCTGTATCAGTCTCTCGCCCGAACGATCGATATTCCATTGGGGTAAAGCCTGTATGCTTCTTGAACAGGGAGAAAAAGTGTTCGGTAGACTTATAGCCCAGCAGGAAAGAGATTTCCTTTACAGAGCGGGACGTGCCTACCAATAATTGTTTGGCCTTTCTGAGCTTCAGTTCCTGAAAATACTTGGCTGGGGCATAACCGGTATAGTCCTTGAATACCTTTCGAAACCATGAATAGCTGATATTCAGTTTCATAGCCAGTTCTTCAGGATCTATGTCCTTGAAGATATTTTCGTTCATAATGATTTTGGCCTGCTCTATTTTCTGGTCCACATCTCCCATTTCGTAGATTTTGTTTTTCGAGATGGAGAGTATCATGCCGAGCATGTGCAGTACTACGCCGCCCAGATGTTGTTGTGCCGAGGTACGGTCGCTTTCGGCTATTTCCAATGCTTGTGAGAAGAGTGATACCAGTTCCTCGTTGAGCCCGACTTCCAAAATTTGGTTTTCTGGTGTGAAGAATCCGGCTCTCATCAGGTTGTCCACTACCGGGCCTTCGAACCCGATGTAGTATTCGTTCCATCCGGTCTGCATGTATGGGTGATACGTATGCCATTGACCGGGTAGCAGAAACATCATTCTTCCTTTGCACACCTGTCGTTCGCGAGTAGTTTCCGAACTGAATAGGCCGCGTCCTTTTGTTATATAGACTATTTGGTATTCATGCAGTATGCGTCCTTTTTGTGCATTGAAGAAATAACCCGAAGGATGATCTTTCAGCGGGTAGGGAGAGCCGGGTGGGATAGGCTGGAAACCGACCGTGTTGACCCACAGGCCGAACTTACGGTCCATGTCGTTTACGATCAGATACTTGAATTCCACTCCCAAATCATCAAAATTCTTAGTCATAACAGGTGTTTTTCGAGGTAAGCATGACACAAAGTTAGTCTTTTTTTGCTAAATGCCAAAAGCGGGACTTTAAATGGCTTCAAGAAGTTTTCTCTCAGAAACGTTCATATTCGGAGTAAATTCTTGATTCTTTCTTATAAACAATATACTTATGGAGTTTTGAATGTTATGTGCCATACAGATTTGGGTGGATGACTGAGGGAAGAAGGTGCATTGTTTATGATCTTGTCGTTATAATTCGAATGATTGATAAAAATCAGTTCTGCTCATTTTTTCTATTTTTAAGAAATTAATAATTTTGAATCTTTTCAAAGTGGGGATTTGGTTCCCGTTAAACACTAAAAGTAAAATCCCTTATCTGCTCATGAAGAGGAGTAAATAAGGGATTTGTTTCAGCATCAGTGTGCAATGTCGTTTCCTGCCGCCAGGAAGTCATAAGTTTCTTGTGCTTGCTTTATCTTATTAAAACTACTGATAAAGGTGTACAAGTTCTTGATTGCAGCGAATGTTGCCGTAATGGGAGCTAATAATAGAATAAGTAATACTCTTATAATTAAGTCCATGAATGTATTGGAAGCGCTTTCCATCATATCGGTTGTCATAGCATCACGAACGCCTTTTCTGACTTGTTCTTGTTTGCTGTCACGAGTTGATCTGAAAGCGGATGGAATACCTGCAATACCTGCATATATCCATGCATTCATTAAATCGCCGTCAGAGAAATAAATAATGAGACCTAATAATAAGAATGAGGCTCCAAAAATAAATTTCACCAGTGACCATATTTTCTTTGACTTGGCATTAGAAAGTTCCGCCTCTGCTTCTTTTAAACTACAGTTATGACAAAGAGGGCGATTTTCTTGATAATATACTGCGTTGTCTACACAATTACGACACAATCCCATACCACATTGGGGACAAGAAGCAACTGCAGGCTGATCTGTATGTATGTAACAATTCATAACAATAAAGATTTTTAATTGATGATATAATTTGATTTTAAAACGGAATCATGTTGCAGCTGCAATATGATTCTATACTTTTTGATTAAAGTTGTGCATTTGAGGCTTTGCATAAACAAGCTTTTTTATGACTAACTTTATAAATAAGATATTCTTGGAATATGTTGGCTAATATCTACAATAGTTCCTTTAACATCATATTCTCAAGAATAGTATGGCTTGTAGCGTATTGTAAGTCATACTTCTGCGTCGTGTAGTTCTTAATTATCAGCCCTCCATAAATTAGTTTGTTCGTAAAGTCTGTTTTTAAATAATAGCTTCTGCGAGAGGGGTGGCTGCTTCCCCTTCAAGTTTGGCATCCATTTAAAACTTTATAATTTGTATATAATATTAATGTGGTAAGCATCTTGGTTGATTGCCATCACATCTTCAATTAATTAAATATTTCTTGGCATACTTAATTAAATTAGTTTTTCAGTTTAATAACCTCAATCGGCACCTTCATCAGATTAGGCATGCCCATGCCCAGTGTGGCTCCGATGTAAGTGGGATCACAAATTAGAAACTTCTTTCCATCTACAGTCAAATAGTCTCCTTGTGTATTGGGATTGTCGAACTTGACAGCAGTTGCCAAGTGCTTACCAGGATAATAGATGAGTACTACTTCCATGTCTAGCAGGCGGCGTACCAGCTGACTGAACAAGATGGCGCGATCTTCACAATCTGAATAGGCCGAAGCGATGGTTTCTTCGGGGAAGAACCAGCGTTCGTAACCAAACTGTTCCTGGTCCGTCTGATAGTCAAAGGCATGCTGCACGAAATGGAGTAGAGTGTTGACTGCTTCCTCCTGCGATTTGCCTTGAACGGCCGGGCGGAGTTCCTTGTCTACACTTTGCAGGAAAGCTTCACTAGGCTCCGATTCTGCATAAAGATGAAAGTCTACACAAGGATAACCGGCCATCAACTGCATGTAGTTCTTGTCATATTGCATTTTGTATTGCCGGTCTTTTACTTTCAAGGTCTTTGATACAATTTGAGTACGCAAGGCAGGAGCAGTTAGCAAGGACATGTCCATCAGGCGGGTAGCACCACCGTATTCCATTCGGCAACTCTGTACGGTAGATAGATCGTTGTGTTCGGAATCGACAACAGTATAAGTCGTTCCGTCTCCGTAACGGAAAAAAGAGGTGTTGAACACATTGCAATTGAAGGCGATCAGCGGAAGTAGCCTGTGCTGTGTACGCCCTATTTTAGCTTTGAAGCCCAATTGGTTCAGGGTGAAGATGGCAAACACGGTCTGTTCGTTTTTATCCCTTTCGGGGAAATAGGTCTCAAATGTCTGGTTGACGAGCTGGTACATGCCCCAGTCGTTCAGCCGGAGGCTGTAACTCAGTTGGCAGATGTATTGCGACCAATCTGTATAGGGGAGGCGTGCCAAAGCTGTCCAATAGGCTGCTATCGACTTTTCGTCTGTACCAGCCAGTTGAGGCAACGAATAAGAAACTCCTTTCAGAGTGATAGGAGTACCGTAAAACAGCGTTTCTACTCCGTTGGCCGGAGGCGTAACTGGCAGTTGAGGCAAAGGACGTCCGCCATTTCCGTTCTCTTTGTTCGGTTGTGGCACGCGTGGCGGAAGAGGAGATTCCACATCTTTATCCTTGACAGGCTGCCTGGCAGGCTTGGGCCGTGGCACGTCTGGTTGATAGACAGCGGGAGGAATGGGTGTCTTGAGAGGTGGTTCTTTCTTTTTTAGTGGATAGTCCAACCAAACTTCGGCCAGATATTTGCTAAATTCCTGGTTAATAGAATCGTAATAGGCTTTGAAGTTTTCCTCTTCGTTATGTATATAGTTTCTGAAGGTGGCTTCTTGTGCATGGGCGTAGCGTTCGAAGTCATCTTTCGTTTTTTCTTGTCCCCGGCCGAAGCCGGGGAACAGAAGTAGTATGAACAGAAGAAATAATAGCTTCATTTTTCTTATTGTTTGGCATTGTAGATTTCTTTGATTTCGCTTGCGGATAGACGACGGGTGTCATATACACGGAAGTTGTCTACACTCATGTTGGTGGCAGTAAATGAGTTGTTGTTGCCGAATTTGAAACTTCCTCCCATGGTGAAGCTGGTGCCGCTGCCGTATGAACTGGCCCAGGCAAAAGTACTTTCTGTTACAGTATAAACTTCCTGTCCATCTACGTAAAGTGTGTTGGTGATAAGAGAAGTATTTGTAATACCTAAGTCAGAAATTAATACGATGTGATGCCATTTACCATCCGTTAGAGACGGATGGACAAAAGCTTGAGCGCTATAATTATAATTCCCATTGTTGTTACGGGTTACTACAAACTTCAGTTTCCCTTCGACCATATTTAATGTACACATGGGTTCGTTTTTATAAGAAGAAGTCAAATGGAAGATATGTCCGTCGCTGAAATCCTTTCCCCAAAAGCAGATAGTCATTTGTTGGTTGTCGATGATAGGTTTGGATACAACGAAGCTGCTATTATTCGTTTTGCTAAATTTTACTGCTTTACTTTCAGAAGTTACACCTTCGACAAAAGCAGGAGAAGCTGTTCCAAATCCATGTATCTCATTCTCTGTAGCGTCTTCAAAATTCTCGTCAAATTTATAATAAGTATAAAGCCCTTGAGATACAACGGTTTCTGAAATATCATTCCTTTTGACGGCTTTCACCAAAATCGTTTCTTTTTGGGTCTCAGTAGAAACATCAATGGAGGCGTTTAGTGTTTGGGGCATTACTGAACGATCTAACATTACGGTAATTTGTTTAGTATTTGATGGATAAATTGTACCGTTAGTATCAGATACTTTTAATCCCGTTCCTGCGGGGACTTTTATATTCCACGTCAATTCTGCTGTGCCAACATTGCTTATTGTAAATGTTTTTCTGGTTGCATCTTCGCCAAAATCTAATGAAAGTGGAGATACTGTCATTTTGGAGGCTGTTTTAGTGGCTTTTACTGTTATAACTTCTTGTTTGATACCATCGGATATAATAAATGTAGTGTTGGTATTCTCAGGCATAATTTCACGATCCAGTTTAACTTGTAGCACTTGATTACCTCCAACTGGTATATTTCCCTCCATGGGAGATACTGTGATGTAGCTCGTAGATATGCCTGATACTGTATATGTTAGTTCCGTAGCTCCAGTATTTCTTACGGTTAACGGTAATTCAGTAGATTCATGACCAAAATCTATTGTTGTGGGAGTGATGCTCATTTCTGATTTTGCATTCTTAGGTGCGCAAGATACCGATATCGTATAGGAATTACCGAATGCCGATAGAACAACCTTGACATTTTTTGTTTCAGACAGTCTGTCGCGATTGACACTGAAAACAATGCTTTGCGTTTTGTTGGAAGCAATGTTACCAGACAAAGGTGACGCAGAAAGCCAAGCATTGTCTCCTAAATTTAAAGACCATTCTGTAGTGGCATTTCCATGGTTGGTGATGATAACGGAGAGTTCTGTTTGTGAAGTACCGAAGTTGAGTGTAGAAGGTTCTATTTCAATTTCAGCTTCCTTTTTTTCTGGTTCAAGTTGCATATCACATTTAGCTGTTTCTCCAGCCAAAACATTAACATTACGTGTATTGGTGATGAATCCGGTCTTTTTGAATTGGAGCTGGTAACTGTCTGCTTCGATGCTGTTGAAACGGAATTGTCCGTCGCTTCCTGTGGTGGTACTGGTGCCTAGATTTACTACACTAACCTGCACTCCAGAAAGCGGGGTAGTGGTTCCCGATTCGGTAACGATGCCTTGAATATTTCCTGTATAATCTCTCTCTTCTTCTGTGCAGGACATTATCAGCGCAGTGAGGAGCGCAAAATAGAAAATAGTTTGTTTCATGGGATAAATTGTTTGTGCCTGCTTGGTTTGTCGCAAGGCGGGTTGTTATTTGCTAAACTTTGAAGTCTGTTTTTGAATTAGAAGTTCAGTGACAATGCGAATCCTCCTGTTTGAGGGGCTATGTAGGGTGACACTCTGAGTTGCGCATCGCCCAACATGAAAGCTTTCCGTTTGCCTTTGGCGGCAATGCCGTCTATGACGTTCCACAGGTAGAAGGCTGCTGCACCGGCAATGAATCCGTTGCGTAGGTTGGAGCAGTTGTCGGCTTTGTTGGCGTAGGTGCGTTTCTTGTCGGCATCGTGGGTGGAATCGTATTTGGATTCATACGACGCCCTCATGCTCTCTGTAGCCACAATACCTCCCACGCAGGCTGCCTCGGTCACAATGAAGAAGATGCCTTTTCCCTTGCTGCCTTTGTAAATCTGTGCCCATCCGGGAACAAATACACGTCCTGAAAAGGGGTAACGGCCCGTAATGGAGGCATTGTATTCTTTCAGTCGTTTGTCGAAGTCCTTGTCGCGGAAACTATTGGTGTTGAGCGAATAGAAATCGTCCTGTGCGTTCACGTTGCGCTGCACCTGTATCAGAATGTAGACTTTCAGCCTGTTTCCACTCAATACAATCGGTTCGGTAGCACTGACTACGCGACGTTTCATGCGGTTGAACTTCACTACGGCGTTGATGCCCTGAGTAGCTACGGCATTGATGTCTTGTTGGGTGATGCCTACTACTCCCAATTCATGCAATGATTTTTGCAAGGCGTCAGCCCAGGCGGCATTTGTGGCCGACTGCTCGTTGTGTCCTTCACCTACGCCCCAACTCAGGAAGTAATTAGCTCCCGCAGGAGGGACTGGAGTGGCATAGGCCCAGAAGGGACGCAATTCGGTAGAGGATTGTGCTGATACAGCCATACTCGTTGCAAATAGCAGAATGAACATGGCAAAAATTATTTGTTTCATTCTTCTTTGTTGGTTATGCAATTGAAAGATTTAAATTGGGGGCTCTCGTGCACGTTGTTGGCTACTTGACAAAGGATGTAGACCCGATATCCACGTTGAGTAGTAAGCTCCCTTGTATGCTGGCACACTTTGTTGATAGGTATTTTTACATAACGGGAAGCTTCAACCAGTAAGCTGTCGCTTTTCAGTTGCTCCATCTTCTGTATGTCGACAGGAATGCCGATAGCGAATGCACTCTCCAAGATTGCCATGGCGAAAGCCTTTTTAGTGGCAGCCTCTTCGGTCAACCCAGTACCTTGTGATACTCGGTAATAGTAACCGGCTGTTTTAGCAGGAGGACTTTGTATCCATGCGGGCATGGTGCCTTGCCCGTATACAGACAAGGCACACAATACCCCAAATAAAGAAACAAGAATGGTCTTCATAAATGAATTTTATTGCATGGCATCTATCTCAGCTTTCTGTCTGGCTGCTTCTTTTTCAAGCTCGGCATCCATTTTCTCGAAGAATTTCTTCTTGTCATAATCTACCTTGCGAACTTCTAGCTCTTCTGCGAGTCCTTTTTTGGCGTCTTCTAATAATACGTGTACTGCAACGTAACCCACATACCCGCCCGTGGCACTTTGGGCAATCTTACGACATACGACATTTGCATATTTGTTTATTACTTTAGTACCAATGACTTGAGCTCCACCTTCTAATGAACTTTCATACATTTTCTTGTCGTTGGGTACATTAACATCTTTGCTGTAGTCTTCGATGGCATTTTTTAACATGCCTACATAGCGTGAGGCGATATCTGCAATAGCTACACGATTGGCATCTGTAATGGCGTGCGAACGGTCGGGGCGGTCTTCTGCAATACCTAGTCCAGCCATATATTCACCGGGCTTGTCGTAGGCTTCATCCATGCAGAAGGTCAGTAGTACCTGTTCACCATTGGGCATGATGGCTTGTGTACGGTCTTGCGGCACAGTAACTGGTGCCGGAGCAGGTGACACGGCTGCCTGTTTGCTGCTGCCACAGGATGTGCAAAGGAG
>ERZ779664.295-NODE-295-length-26301-cov-1.991389_pt1 | contig 26301 bp, 16 predicted proteins | sample MGYA00511478_ERZ779664 | MGnify/ENA primary metagenome ERZ779664 (study PRJEB29588, sample SAMEA2160437) | human gut metagenome | biome: human gut; feature: human-associated habitat; material: faeces | place: Denmark | collected 2008/2010 ...
AATCGCCAAACTTCATGACAAAATCATGAGCCTTCCAAACACCTATCAAACCTTGATTCAAGACAACGAAAACGGATTGTCAACATTTGAAAAATTTCAACTTTCAATTGCTCGCGCAGTTTTGGCGTCTTCTGATGTGATATTGTTCTATGAATTTCCACCAGCACTAACCGACCAAGAAAAACAAACAATATTTTCAATTTTAAAAACACTGAAAAAAGAAAAAACAATAATAATTTTTTCTGCGCTAAACCTTTTTCCTGAACTTACCAATAAACATTTTATTGTTGAAAACAACACTGTTAAAGAAGAAAAAACCACCACACAAACTCCAAAAAATATTAAAGTTGACAGTAAATTTTCAAAATGATGCATAACATAAACTCTTTCGCTTCATACTATAAATAGAAATTATAAAAAGGAGAATGCAATGAAAAACAAAGTTGAAAAAAAGAAAAAGTCTTGCACTAGAAATAGTTCTGAAAAAAACACAACAGACATCAAAAATTGCGGTGGTTCAAGACGTTAAAATCTTTATTTTAATTTCTAAAAAGAGATGCAACAAAGCATCTCTTTTTTATTTTTCACTCACCTTATTCTTTCAAAAAAATGCAAAAAACCACTTTTTTTAATATTAAAAACCAACATTATTGTAAAAAACTAGTAAAAAAAGTTTAAAACCACCCAAACACAAATTGGTTAAGAAGAACAAAAACAGAAAGCAAAAACAAATAAACCGAAAAGCCCCACCAATTGCCTTTTTTCACAATTTTCATCATAAACTTGATTGAAAACAAAGCAACAACAAAAGATGCCAAAAAACCAAAAATGCAAGGCAAAGCCGAAACCGAACCAAAGCCATTTTTAATTCCGCCAGCAAGTTCAAAAACCATGCCTCCTAATATTACAGGAACGCTTATAAGGAAACTGAATGACGCACTTTTTTCTCTTTCAACTTTCTGAATAAGCCCTGCACAAATTGTGCTTCCAGAGCGCGAAATTCCAGGGAAAACCGCAAGCCCTTGAACAACACCTATGGTGAAAGCCTTTCCATTTGTCATGTTTTCAAAACAAACAGATTTGCTTTGTTTTTGCAAAATTGATGTTATCAAAATTACAATTGCAGAAATCAAAAATCCAAAACCAACAAAACTTTTCAGCATATAGTCATTACAAAAATGGTTCACAACAAGAGCAATAATCACCGTTGGAATGGTTGCAAGAACAATATGCCTCATTTCTTCACCAAGTGGATTTTTCAAAATTCGAACAACATCTTTCCAAAAAACAATGACAACCGCAAGAAGCGACGCCACATGAAGCATAACATTATAAAACATTCCCCCACCCGAAAAAGAAAGCAGGCTTTCAACAATCATCAAATGCCCAGAAGAAGAAATCGGCAAAAACTCTGTAAGCCCTTGAACAATGCCAAGAACAATTGCTTTTAAAATGTCCATAACACACTCCATAAACAATTTTATGCCAAATGAGCAATTTTAATATCAAAATACACTTTATTTTTTGCGAAAAGTCGAGTATAATGAACAAGCAAACAAATTTAAAGGGAGAAAAAATATGGAACTTGGAGTTGTAGGACTTCCAAATGTTGGAAAAAGCACACTTTTTAACGCCATTACAAAAGCGGGAGCAGAAAGCGCAAACTATCCATTTTGCACAATAGAGCCAAATGTTGGAGTTGTTGCCGTTCCTGACCATCGTCTTGATGTTCTTGGCGAACTATATCACACACAAAAAATCACACACGCAAGTTTGAAATTTGTTGACATTGCGGGTCTTGTTAAAGGGGCTTCACGCGGTGAAGGTCTTGGAAACCGTTTCCTTGCATCAATTCGTGAATGCGAAGCAATCGTTCACGTTGTTCGTTGTTTTGAAGATGCAAACATAACCCACGTTGAGGGCTCTATCAACCCAATCAGAGACATTGAAACCATCAACATTGAACTTTCTCTTGCCGACCTTGAAAGCGTTTCTTCAAGAATTGAAAAAACCGAAAAGAAAGCAAAACAGGGCGACAAAGATGCAAAAGCCGAACTTGAAGTTTTAAACATAATCAAAGAAAAACTTGAAAATGGCGAACCTGCAAGAAGTGCCAACCTTTCAGATGACCAAAAGAAAATTGCATCTTCACTTTTTCTTATCACAACCAAACCTGTTATCTATGCATGCAACATTGCAGAAAGCGACCTTGGCAAAAATGAAGACGACATCAAATTTGTGAAAGAAGTGAAAGAATTTGCAAAGAAAGAAGGTTCCGAAGTTCTTGTAATTTCTGCAAAAGTTGAACAAGAACTCACCGAACTTGATGATGACGAAAGACAAATGTTTCTTGATGACCTTGGACTCAAAGAAAGTGGGCTTGACCGAATCATTCAAATTGGATATCGCTTGCTTGGTCAAATCAGTTTCTTGACTGCCGGCGAAAAAGAAGTTAGGGCATGGACAATCATGAAAGGTTCAAAGGCTCCACAAGCCGCTGGAAAAATTCACACAGACTTTGAAAAAGGATTCATTAAAGCCGAAGTTGTGCCATATGAAACTCTTGTTGAATATGGAAACTATCAATCTGCAAAAGAAGCCGGAAAAGTTCGAATTGAAGGCAAAGATTATGTGGTGCAAGACGGTGACGTTATGCTTTTCCGCTTCAATGTTTAAAATGTTTCACATGAAACAATGCGCTATAAACAAAATAAAGCACTCTTTTGAGTGCTTTTATTTTTGCTTACTTTATAAATATCAATGCAATTTATCATCAATTTCAACAACACATTTTTTTAATAAAAAACAATCAAGTATGTGTTTTTAAAACATTTTACCAATCGTTATACTTTTCTTTCATTTTAAAATAATATTACATTCACACATTTAACATCACTAACTCATTATATAAATCAAATCATTCACATCTTTCAGCACTATAAAATTTAATTTTGACAGCACAGAAAACAAAGATAAATAAAAAAACAAATCATTATCCCTTGGCCTCAGTTTTTAAGCATAAAAAATCACCCCAAAATTGGAGTGATTATTTTTTAGTCTTCAACAAGAGTGTTTAAATATCTATAAAGATTTCTTTGTTTTGCAACAATAATAATTGGGTTGTCTTTATAACTCTTGCTTGAACCTGTTGAAGTTGAGAAATAAAGTGCAACTTCGCTTGCTCTTGCAGAGTTTTTAACTTGCATCATAAGCCCTGTGAACTCAACAACCTTTGTGTTGCCATCAATTTCAACAACAATGGTTTGTGTGTTTTCATATTGCATTTCAAGGAAAAATCCCTCTTCTTTATTTAAATTCCTATATGGTGGAAAATTGTTGTCATAGTCTTGACCAGGTTTTGCTTTAAGGCTGATTCCTTTTGCCATATAGTCGAAAATGCTCAAATTTGTCATTTCGTCAACTTTCTTTTTAAGGTTATTATAAATCTTTGGTGAATCAGTTTTTGTTTTTTCTAAACCAACCGATGTTTTTAAATAATATACGAATGTTGTTGGTTCTTCAATGTCAAGTTTGCTGTTAACTCGAATGCAACCAAGAACAACCATTGTTGCTGCGATAATGGCAACAATAACACATGAAAAAATTGCAAATTTTTTAAAGTTCATATTATTTTTCCTCATCTGTTTTTGTTTTGGTTTTTGGTTTTGATGCAGAAGTTTTCTTTGTTTTCACTTCTTCTGCTTTTTCAGTTTTGGTTTCAGAAGTTGTTTTTTCTTTTTTCTTTTCAGAAGTCTTTTTGTCTGAAACAGGTTTTTCCTCAACTTTTGGTTCTTCTTTCTTTTCTTTTTCGCCAGCAACTTTGGTTTCTATTGTTCCTTCATTTTTTTGTTTTGCTCTTTCTTCGGCAATTTTCAAAAGAGCGTCGATATAGTTGTCGTCTGGAACCGAGGCTTGTTTTTTCTTTTCCTCCTCTTCAAGACGTTTCTTGTTTTCTTCTTCACGAGCCTTTGCTCTTTCTTGCATTGATTTTTCAACTTCTTGTTTGGTTGCCCCGCTCATGATAAGTTCAACATCATCTTTATAAATTGTTTCTTTTTCAAGCAAAACTTCAACCATTGTGTCAACTTGTGATTTATGTTTTGTCAAAATTTCTTGTGCCTCGGCAAAGCATTTATCAATAATCTTTTTGATTTCAGCATCAATAACGCTTGCCTCTTTTTCGGAATATGAAACACGATCTTGATAGTCACGACCAATAAACACTTGGCTTCCTTCGCCACCATAGTTCACGGCTCCAATTGTTTCGCTCATTCCATATTCAGTAACCATTGCTCGTGCAAGGTCGGTTGCTCTTTTAATGTCGCTTGATGCGCCAGCAGTAATGTCATCAAGGAACAATGTCTCTGAGGCACGTCCGCCAAGAAGCATTGTAATTTCATCAAACATTTTTCCACGAGTCATGTGTGCGTGATCGTCATCTGGATGACTCATTGTATATCCCGCTGCTCCACCACGTTGAATGATAGAAACTTCGTGAACAGGTTGATTGTTTTTCACACATCTGCCAATAACTGCATGTCCAGCCTCGTGATATGCTGTGATTTTCTTGTCTTCATCTGAAATGATATATGAATGTTTAGCCTCACCCATTTCAACTTTCACAAGAGATTTGTTGATATCTTCCATGATAATTTGAGTGCGGTTGAATCTTGCTGCTCGAAGTGCAGATTCGTTCATAAGGTTTTCAAGGTCTGCACCAGTAAAGCCAATTGTAACTTTTGCAATGTCACTTAAGTTAACATCGCTTGCAAGTGGTTTGCCTTCACTGTGAACACGAAGAATTTCTTCTCTTCCTTTCACGTCTGGTCTGCCAATATAAATTTGACGGTCAAATCTTCCAGGACGAGTAAGTGCTGGGTCAAGAATGTCTGCGCGGTTTGTTGCAGCCATCACAATGATTCCTTCATTTTGTTCGAAACCATCCATTTGAACAAGAAGTTGGTTTAAGGTTTGCTCTCTTTCATCATTTCCGCCACCAAGACCAGTGCCTCTTTGTCTTCCAACTGCATCAATTTCATCAATAAACACAATGCAAGGTTTTGCTTTCTTTGCGTTTTCAAACAAATCTCTGACACGAGAAGCACCAACACCAACATAAAGTTCCATGAAGTCTGAACCCGAAATAGTAAAGAATGGAACATTTGCTTCGCCAGCAACTGCTTTTGCAAGCAATGTTTTTCCGGTTCCAGGAGGGCCAACAAGCAAAACTCCTTTTGGAATTCTTGCGCCAACTCTTGTAAACTTATCTGGATTTTTCAAAAACTCGATAATTTCTTCAAGTTGTGCTTTTTCTTCGTCTGCGCCAGCAACTTTGTCAAATTTAACCTTGCTTGGAATTATTCTTGCACGGTTCTTCACAAAGTCCATATTGTTTCGGTTGATTCCTTTAAATTGGTTCACAAGATAAGAAACCATTAAAATGCCAACAACCAAAAGTAAAACTGGATAAATAACATTCAAAATATTAAATGTAGTGGTTGTTCCAGGAACAATTTTAATTTTAGTAAGTTGAAGTGAAGGGTCTGCCATGTTCTTCTCATCAACGGTTTTGTTATATTCTTTCACAACAGCCAAAGTGTCGTCTTCAATGCTGTCACGGTTATAGAACCATTGCCACTTTCCATCTTTTGTCAAAATGTTGATTTGTTTTGCATTCAGTTCAACGCGTTCAATCTTTCCTTCATTTGTATATGAAACAAAAGTGTCATAGGAAATTTGTTCCCCTTTCGAAGAGATTGAAACAACCCAGAACAGCAAAATTATCAAAACAACTGCCATAAGGAAAACAACAATTTTGCTCATTAAACCACCCTTTGGTTTAATTTGATTTTCTTTGTTTTCTTGTTCGTTCATATTGCCTCCATAATTCATCGCAGAAAGCACATTTCATAATGCTTGCCATGTAACATAATATTATCATAAAATATTAAATATATCAAATATTTTCGCAAAATGGTGCACTAAAAAATTGCATAAAAAATCAAAATCATGTGCAAAAACTGCAAAAATGCATAAAATTTATTAAAAATGTTATGAAATTTACAAAATCACGCACTTTTGTCTCCAAAAACATGATTCAAAAAGAAACCTATTCTTTTTATCTCGGAAAGCATTTTTGTGTATCCTGCTGAACTTTTAATTTCTTTTGCGGGAACAAGGCATGAAATCTTCATATCTCCAACCTCAAGAGGTGATTGTGAAAAAGCCCCACAAACTGTTGCCCCCTCTTTCACAATAATGTCAAAATCCAAAACATCAGAAATTGAACTGTCAAGAACAATGATATATGGATTTGTGTGAAAACGATATATCATGTCTATATATTCTTGAATATTCGAAAGCAAAATGTTCGACCGAATGTTTCCATAAACAAAATATTCAAGCCCAAGTTTTTGAATAAGACTTCCAACAAATGGTCCAAAGCAGTCATACCATATTTTCGAGTTTCCCACACAAAGAAAAACAATGTTACTTTTTTGTTCATTTTGTTTTGCTTTTTCAAGCATGTTAATAATTGAAATGTTGTTTTGAACTTTTAATACTTTTACAATGTTTGTATCCATAAAATAATTTTTAACAAACAAAGTCCAAGAAAAACAATATTTTTGCGCGAAATTTCAAAAATTACTCTAAAAATTATAAAAGAAAACACACATTTTGCGGATTTTGTATTTTCATTACTTTACTTTTTATATAATATTATATATAATGTAAATAGATAAAACCAAGGTATGTTATGAACTGGATTGATGTTGGAATAATTGTAATTTTAATAGTGTTCATTGCAATAGGCTTCTGGAAAGGGCTTATCTTTTCTTTGCTTTCAGTTTTCAGCACATTTGTAAACTTTTGCATTTCAATTTTTCTTGCAAGACCAATAACAAACCTTTTAAACAATTGGTTTGGAATGGAAGGCGCAATGTGTAAAGGTTTTATGTCAAAATTTTCAAGCGCCACCCCACTTTTTGACACAAACATGGTTGGCATGAGCAAAAGTGAAATTTCAAAACACGTGGCGCAAACACTTTCCGAGGGAAAAGTACCATTCAAAAAATTGCTCGGCGCAATGATTAAAATTTCACCCGAACAAATCGAAGCAAAAGAAACTTGCACTTTAAATGAAATCCTTTCAAAATCATTTTCAGCATTCTTTTCACTTATTATAGGCTTTGTAATCTCGTTTGCCATCATCTATCTTGTTTTATGGATAATCAGTCTTATAACCAAAAGAACCCGCGAAATTGACGGAATAAGAATAACCGACCGAATCCTTGGCGTTCTGTTCGGACTTGTAAAAGGGTTCTTGTTCATAGCCTTCCTCTTCTCTATCCTTTCATTCTTTAACGAAGACGGCTCCCTCAAATCTGTTTTCGACTATATAAACCAATCTCAACTTGGAAGTTGGATATTCAATGTCGTCAAAGGAATAGTCGATAAATATCTAAACTTCAACGCCGTCGTCAAAGCCGTTCAAGAACACAAAATGCTATTTCTGCAAATGATATAAAATAAATCAAAATAACCAACAATACCAACATATGGTTTGTTGGTTATTTTTTTTACAAGAACCACAACAATTATCACAAAACAAAATAAATTTATAAATAAAAATTTAAACAAAAAAATATATATACTAATGACTATAAAAAAACAACTAAAAAACAATAATAAACAACACAAAAAGTTTTCATAAAAAATACAAGTATTCACAAGAAAAATAACATTTTAAAAACATACAATGGTAAAAATATAAACATATAAACAACCAACAAACAAATAATTATTAAAACATAAAAAACGTAAAATCAACAGCAAAAGTTCCAACGTCAATACAAATAGATTGTAGTTACAACAGAAATAATTATTCCAATATAACACAAAATAATAAAAGCGCAAGCAATATTCATGACAATTAAATACAAGTAAACAACCATAGTGTTTCACGTGAAACATTGTGTTTTATTTATTTATAAAACAAAACATTTTTTTACAACATACGAAATAATGTCTTATTTTCAATGTCACAAAGTTACGAAAAATATCATATCAAAAAATCGCAAAGTTAAATAGAGTTTTCTTTTTATAACACAACCAACAATGGTGTTATATTCTAATAATACGAAAATAAAGGAAGTTCAGATAAAACCAACAGTTAAAAATGCTTTAAATATGTCAAAACACAAATACAAGTCTAATTTTCATGGTTACGAAACCGAAAACAGTCCGAAATTCAAGTTTTAAGCCGTATTTACAACTTTGCGAAGATTTATCCACATTTAATCACACATAACATACAGGCAACACAATTATCCCCCATACTGGCAAGATACAAGCAACACAAAATCTAAAATATAATAAAATATCTATCAAACATTGCATATACATACAAAAGGTGATAATAAATCTTTTAATCTAAAAAAATATAATGTTTCACGTGAAACATTATTTATGTTCAATTATAAAAACAGATTAAACAATACAATATATTTATTAAACACATAAACAGAATAACAACAAAGAAACATGTATCAAATATAATATCACACACATGACAATAATATATATAAAGCAAATAAAAGAATCCACAGGTTGTATAACAAATATATTTAATAATTAGAACCATACAACATAATAAATACATCAACAAAAAATCCAAAACCTACAAGTAATGAAGTATTATATGAAAACAAATAAAAGAATATTAAAATGTTGTTTTTTATATTTTAATACTCAAAACAGCCAAGCATGATTAAAAAAATTACTATATACGGCGACAAATTATATAAAACAAATTTAAAAAGAATATGTAAAAAATGTTTCACGTGAAACATAAAAAATAAAATAAATCATTCAGAATATAAGAATATCTTATAAAACGTTAAAGACGTGATAAAAAACAAAAAACTCATATACCCAAAACCACACGTAAAATATTATATAAAGAAAACAAATAAAAAATATATATCACCATACATGTGTGTTGAAAATTATTCATATTCCACCCTACAAGACACACATAAACAAACGATTAAACACAATAAATCCATAAATCGCAAAAACAATTATTTTCTTTTATATAAAAAAGTTTTGTTTACACACTTAATATTGAAAAAATCAAAGCAAATCAAAATATATTAAAAACTAAAAAAATACTATTACAAGCAAAAACATGATATTTGAATAAATAAAAATCAACAAGTAAAATAAAAAATAAAATGTTTCACGTGAAACAAAATAAAATAGTATAACAATTAAAACAACTACATTATGTTTAGTGGCGCATATGGTATTTTTAATTAAAATGCATAAAAAATAAAAAATCTCAACCAAAAAAAACTTTAAATTTGTATTAAAAAGTTGTAATAATTATATTAAAAAATAAAAGAAATATTTGTAATAGTATAAGTCTGAAATGTAAAAAAGATACAAATTTACACCAATAAATATGTAAAAATTATAAAATTGAGAAATAAAAAATCACAATAACGGAAAGAAAAATTGCAAAAATTTATATGCTATTTATAAAATAATATAAACACTTTTAGAGATATAACAAACTAAAAAATGACAACCAGACATAAAAACAAAATACATTCATTTACTCTTGATTGTGCATAAATGAAAAAACACAACGCAATTTAAATAGACAATCAAAATCATTATTATATTTAATAACCATATTTTATAAATTGAACAAAAAAATTTGAAACGATTAAAAACGTGATATAAATATGGAATAAAATGCGAAAAAATGTATGTCAATTTCGCACCACCCCACTTTTCAATATAATACCAAATTGTTATACCTGCAAAAAATGTTCTCTTACGAAAGTATTTATTATCAACAAACTAAAAAATTGAAAATTGTAATACAAAAAAATGAAAACAAAAAAATAAAAAACATCGCACTGACATATTACCACATATAAATGTGACATTATAAATTCACAATTTCAAATTAAAAACTAAAAAAATACAATAAAGATTGCAAAAACAATATATTTTAGACGGTCTGAGACAGAATTTTTATAAAATTTTATCAAAATTTCCGGGTTTAAAATATGCTAATTTTGTTTATAACTCGCCTAAAAATATCAAAAATTTTTAAAAATACACGATGATATAGCAAAACAATCAAAAACGAATACAGAATATTGACAACAAAAAAAAATATATTTTATATAAATGTCTTTATAAAATAAACAATATGAACAATAATAAAAATAAAATTATGCAATAAAAAGACCCCAACATATAGTTGGAGTCTTTAAAAAAACGCAAATATTGATTATTTATTGTTTAAAACGTCATAAATTCTTTGAAGGTCAGCAGATGAATAGTAATCGATATAGATTCTTCCTTTATTATCATTTCCTATTACTGATACTTTTGTTGCAAATTTCCTTTTTAAATCATCAACAAATGCTTTAAGTTCTACACTTTGAACTTGTTTTGGCTTATCTTTTGTTGGTTTATTGAGATTTTTGACCATTGTTTCCAAATCACGAACACTAATTTTCTTTTGAACACAGAAATTTGCAAGTTCAACTTGTTTTCTTGCATCTTCAACAGCAAGAAGTGTACGTGCATGACCAGCAGAAAGTTTTGATTGTTCAACAAGTGCAACGATTTCTTCTGGCAAAGTCAAGAGGCGCAAAGTGTTTGCAACTGCTGAACGGCTTTTTCCAATGCGATCAGCAACCGTTTCTTGTGTAAGATTATAATTTTCAATAAGCGCTTGAATTGCTTTTGCAGATTCAATTGGATTGAGGTCTTCTCTTTGCAAGTTTTCAATGATTGCAATTTCGCTTACTTCTCTTTCTGTAAATTCGCGGACAACTGCTGGAACCTTTTTGAGCCCTGCCATTTTGCTTGCACGAAATCTTCTTTCACCAGCAACAATTTGATATCTATCACCCATTTTGCGAAGAACAAGAGGTTGAATGATTCCATGTTGTTTTATTGAGTGCGCCAACTCTTTAAGCGCTTTTTCATCAAAGTTCTTTCTTGGTTGATTTTGATTTCTGTCTATAAGTGAAATGTCAATTTCACAAACGCCATTTTCTTGCGCTTCTACTTTTTTTACAGTTTTTACAGGTTTTGTTTCAGTTTGAACAACAGTTTCAACTGGTTTTTCTATGATTTTTTCTTCAACAGGCTTTGCTTCTGGTTTCTTTTCTTCAACATCATATTGAGCATAGTCACCAAAAAGTGAATTAAGCCCACGACCAAGTCCTTTTTTCATCTATTTTGTCCCCTTTTTGTTTTTTAGGTTGATTTTCTTATATGAAATATTATTTCTTTTAAAATATTCCTCTGTAAGCGCCAAATATGCTTCGCTTCCAACGCAAGTTTTATCATAAAAATAAATTGGTTCGCCATAACTTGGAGCCTCTGCAAGACGTACATTTCGTGGAATTGATGTTTTGAAAAGTGAATTTCCAAAGAATTTAGTAATTTCATCTGCAACTTGTTTTCCAAGATTGCTTCTGTTATCTTTCATTGTAAGAACAACGCCTTCAATGTTAAGATTTGTGTTGAGTCCTGTCTTTTTCACAAGTCTGATTGTGTTCATAAGTTGGCTGAGACCTTCAAGTGCAAAGAACTCACATTGAATTGGAATGATAACTCCATTTGATGCAGTAAGCGCATTTACAGTTAAAAGTCCAAGTGCTGGTGGACAGTCTATTGTGATATAATCATAGGTGTTTACAACCTTTGAAAGCACATTTTTCAAAACTTTTTCACGGTCTTTCATATAAACAAGACTAACTTCATCACCTGCAAGGTCTATGTTTGCAGGAATAATGTCAAGATTGTCTATTTTTGTTGATTTGATTGCTTGACCAATTGTTACATCGCCAGCAATAACATCGAAAATTGAATTCACTTCACTTGATTTGTCTTGTCCAAGACCACTTGTTGCATTTCCTTGTGGGTCAATATCAACAAGAAGAACCTTTTTGCCCATGAGAGCCATGAACGCAGACATATTTACGCAGGTTGTTGTTTTTCCAACGCCACCTTTTTGGTTTGTAAAAGCAATAATTTTTCCCATATATTTCTCCTATATAAATTACTATTATAATATAACAAATTATCAAATTTGACTAGCGTTTTTTGATATTTTACAGAAAAAATATGATATTTGTATATGTCGCACAAAGCATGGTGCAAAAAAAACCATAAAAGAAAAATGTTTCATGTGAAACATTTTGACAAATAAAAAAAACAGCATAATGATTTATGCCGTTTTTTTACAAAATTTACATAAAAATACAATGGGCGCATAAAGATTTATGTAGAAATAAAATTTTAGTTTTTTTTACAATAAAAGACAGCAAAGGAATTTATAAAAATGATTTGCCGACTAAATTGCAAAAAACTAAGTAAATCAAGCATCAACAATCACAAATCAACAATCACAATCTTCTGAACAACCACATAAATTGATTTTTATCATTCCGCCCGATTTTTGACAAAGTGGACACTTTTTCCATGGCTTTTTCACAGTTTCTTCGTGACCACAGTTTGTGCATTTGATTTTGGTTGGATTTTCAAATTGATTTAAAGTGTTGTTCTTTATCATTTGATAAAGTTGCGAAAGCACATCTGCATGGCAAGCCTCGATTTTTGCAATTTCAAGAAATTTGGTTGCAATGTCCTCAAATCCCTCTTTCTTTGCTGTTTTTGCAAAGGCAGGATATACAGTTGTTGCCTGCTTGTCTTCATTTTCTTTTTTAATGTTTAACATTTCAATCCATGTATCCCCCTGCATTGGATAGGTTGCGCGAATCTCAACAGTTTCGAAACCGCCTGATTTTTTCGAACAAATATAGTCGTAAAAAATCTTTGCGTGTGCCATTTCGTTTGTTGCAAGTTGTTTTAAAATTGTTGAAACATATGATTGTTTATCTTGCGTTGCCTCGTCTGCAATATATTGATATTTTGCACCATCTTGACATTCGGCAGCAAAAGCCCTTGTCAAATTTTTTAAAGTTTCTGATTTTTCGAAATCCATAAATAATCCTCCAAAAATAAATGTTTACAAATTTTGAAAATATATTCATATATCAATAATTTAGATAACAAAAAAAATACAAAATCAATCTAAACCACTATAACATCAAAAATCGCAAAACAATTTAAATATTCCTTAAACCAAAAATTATATCTTTTATTTTAATATCACTAAAAAACATTGTTCTTAAAAAAACACCTATATTGAAACATTTTGCCTTTACCATTAAAAATTGACTTTTCTTATATTAAAATTAAAAAATTATAAAAATCAAATTTTCACTAATTTTATCAAAACTAAAAATTGAGATATAAAATTCAAATTTTTCAATAGCAATTTTTTCGCATTTTGTATATAACATTTTAAAAATTTTAAAAAAATTACATTTTTAATCAACTTTCATTTCTGTTTTCTAAAAATATAGTTTTCGCAGTATTTTAGGCTAAAACCGCTGTTTTGAGCGTGTTTTAACAATTTTTTACATAATTTTTGCGTTTTTTGCTATTTTATTTGACTAAAATTTATAGTTTCTATATACTTATTTATACAAATAAGTAAAAAGTCGAGAGAAAATGAAAAAACAAAAACAAGAGAAAAGCGTATTTAAACCAACTTTATATCTCAAAAAGTATTCATGGCTTGTGGTTCTTGGCCCAACTTGCAAAGCACTTGAAGCATTGAGTGAAGTTTTTGCACCATATATTATGGCGCTTCTTATTGATGTTGGAATTGCAAACAATGACAAAGACTATATCTTGAAAATGGCAATTGTAATTCTTGCAATCAATGTTGCTGGGATGATTTTCGCAATTCTTGGTCAGAAGTGTGCATCTGTCACATCTGAGGGTATGGGTAGAGACATTCGAAATGATGTTTTCAAACACGTTAACACTTTTTCATTTTCTGAACTTGACAAATATAACACAACAACAATTTTAAACCGAACCATAAATGACGTTTATCACATTCAAGAAGGAACAAGTCAAATTATTCGAAATGTGATGCGAATACCTTTTCTTTTGATTGGTTCTCTTGTAATGGCAATTTCAATTGACCTTAAACTTTCACTTATTTTCTTGGTTGTTTCACCAATTCTTTTGTTGATTGTTTATTGTGTGATAAAAAAACTTCAACCACTTCTCACCGAGGGAAAGAAAAGACTTGACCGCACAACCCAAATCACTCGTGAAAATTTGAGTGGTATTAGAGTTGTTCGTGCTTTCAATAAACAAAACTACGAAATTGACAAATTCACCGAAGCAAACACCGCAATGCTTCAAAACGACTTAAAACAAGGCTATCTTGGTGCAATCATGCAACCATTGATTTATCTTGTTGTCAACTTTGCAATTATTGCGGTTGTATATTTTGGTGGAATTCAAATCAACGTCGGAAGCGTTACACAAGGAAACCTTCTTGCATTCATCAACTATTTCACACAAATTTCTGCCGCACTTGTTGCTTTTGCAAGAGTGATTACAATTTTGACAAGAATGAAAATTGCCAAAAATCGTGTGAACGACCTTATGCTGACCAAAAACTCAATCGTCTCTCCTGCATCACCTGCACAAATTGACCAAACAAGTCCAGAAAATGGAAGCGTTGAGTTTAAAGAAGTAAGTTTTTCATATTCATATTTGAAGGACGTTGTTATAAATTTGAATCTCAAAGTTGAACCTGGCGAAACAATTGGTGTTATCGGCGGAACAGGAAGTGGAAAAAGTTCAATTGTGAACCTTATTCCTCGTTTTTATGACGCAACCAAAGGTCAAGTTTTGGTGAACGGTCAAAATGTTAAAAAATATAATGTTGAAGAACTTCGTTCAATCATTGGAATTGTTCCACAAAACCCAATTCTTTTCTCGGGCACAATTCGTGATAACCTTTGTTGGAGAAAAGAAGACGCAACCGAAGAGGAACTTGTAAAAGCCCTTAAAATTGCGCAGGCATATGACTTTGTTAAAGAATATCCCGACTTTCTTGACCACCCAGTAAACCGTGGCGGAACAAACTTTTCGGGTGGACAAAAACAAAGACTTACAATTGCAAGAGCACTTGTTGGAAACCCTTCTATTGTAATCTTGGACGACAGCACCAGTGCACTTGACTTTTCAACCGACTCGAAACTTCGAAAAGCAATCAAAACCATGCTTTCATGTACAACTTTCATTGTTTCGCAAAGAACAAACTCTTTGAAAGATGCGGACAAAATCATTGTTATTGATGCCGGAAACATTGTTGATATTGGAAAACACGACGAACTTTTGGAGCGTTGTGACCTTTATCGCGAGATTCACGAATCTCAAAACAAGAAGGAGGTAAAAAATGGATAACAATTCACATTTATCTTCTAAAAATGTTCGAACTCGTGAAACACGAAAGTTTAAAAGCAGATATCTGAAAGGAAAATCAGCGTTTACAGTTGTTAAAAAGGTTTTTCAATATGCACACCAATATCGAATCTATCTCTACCTTACATTTTTGTTTGACCTTTTAAACACTGTTGCCGAGGTGTTTGTTCCAATTTTCCTTGGAAAAGCAATTGGCGCAGCCATCGGCCCTGGAAACGTTGACTTCCATATGATCACCGTTTATTCTTTCGCAATGATTGGAACTGTTTTCATTGCGGCACTGTTTAATGTTTTAGGTTCACTTACAATAAACTCATATAACTATAAAGCAACCTATAAAATTCGTGATTTGCTTTTCAAAAAAATCAACTCTCTCCCACTTTCATATATAGACACAACCTCTCATGGCGACCTGCTTTCAAGAATGGTTAATGATATAGACGTGATGACTGATGGATTTTTGGAAAGTTTCGCAGCCTTGATTTCAGGCATTGGCTCTCTTGTTGGAACCATTGTTGCAATGCTCGCACTCAATGTTAAACTTGCGCTTATCGTTATTGTGCTCACTCCAATGAGTTTGCTTATCACCCTTTATATTGTTAAAAAGTCTAAAAAATATTTCAAACTCGAAGTTCAAACACAAGGCGACCTTTCGGGATATCTTGAAGAATATATTTCAGGTGAAAGAGTTGTTAAAGCCTTCAACCACGAAGAAGAAAGTGTTGAAAACTTCTTAAAAATCAACCAAAACTATTATTCTATTGGTGAAAAGTCTCAATTTTACAGCAACCTTTCGGGCCCAACAACAAGATTTATAAACGGCATTGTTTATGGTGTTGTTGGTTTGTTTGGAGCCTTGCAGGCTATTCAAGGCAGAATGTCGGTTGCCGTAATTTCAAGTTTCCTTTCCTATGCAAACAGTTTCGGAAAACCTTTCAACGAAATCAGCGGAAACATTTCAGACATTCAATCTGCCTTTGCGGCTGCTGGTCGTGTTTTCAATGTTCTTGACGAGCCAAACGAAACAAGCGACGAAGACCTTCCAGACCTTCTTGACTGCAACGGCGAAATTTCAATCAAAAACGTAGATTTCAGTTATCTTCCAAAAGTTAAACTTATTCAAAACCTTAACCTTGAAGTTAAGCAAGGAATGAAGGTTGCAATTGTTGGCCCAACCGGATGTGGAAAGTCTACAATTATCAACCTTTTGATGCGCTTTTATGATGTGAACAACGGAAGCATTTCGGTGAGCGGAAGCAATATTAAAGAAATAACCCGAAGTTCGCTTCGAAGCAAATATGGAATGGTTCTTCAAGAAACCTGGCTTTTCAATGCAACCATTCGCGAAAACATTGCCTATGGCAACCCAAACATTCCTCTTGAAGACATTCAAGAAGCAGCAAAACTTGCGGGCATTCATGACTTTATCGAAAAAATGCCACAAAAATATGACACCGTTGTAACCGATGGTGGAAGCAACCTCTCTGCCGGAGAAAAACAGTTGCTTTGCATTGCAAGAATCATGCTCTTGAAACCTCCAATGCTCATTTTGGACGAGGCAACATCAAACATTGACACTCGAACCGAGCAAAACATTCAAAAAGCATTCAACACAATCATGCAAGGAAGAACTTCCTTCATTGTTGCGCACCGCCTTTCAACAATCACCAATGCTGATATCATTTTGGTGATGAACAAAGGAAATATCATCGAGCAAGGAACCCATGAAGAGTTACTTGCTAAAAAAGGTTTCTATGCAAACCTCTATAACAGCCAATTCGCAAAAGTATAGTTTCATTTAACTGTGCTTTTTATCCAACATAGACAATTTAATATTCCTTATAGCCTTTGTTTTCATGTCTAAAAGTGAAACAGTTTTCTTTTCATGCCAAAAAATGTCAAAAAACAAACTTTTTTTGCCCTTCTTGGTTGAATGTAGATAAGAAAATATTTAATAGCAGTACTAGTAGTAGGGAGTGTTAATAAGTTAATAACTCAAAAAAAGCCATATAAAATATGGCGTTTTGGCGTTAAAAACTTTTGTCATCTTTTGTGGAAAAGTGTCAAGTATTTAACCGTGATGTTAAAAAGTATATGCTCACGGTCCTTTTCTTATGCCTTTTCAATTGAAATATTTTCAAAGTAAAAATCCAAAATTTCCTTATAATTTTTTCCCTCTTTTGCAAGCACAATTGCTCCCTCTTGTGAAAGACCAACACCATGGCCATAGCCTTTTCCGGAAATTGTAACCGAAGAAGACGAAACTGAAATATTATCAATAAGTGTAGACTTCAAAATTGTCGAGCCGACTTGAATGCGAAATGTGTTTGCATCAACCTCTTTTCCACCAATAATAAAGGTTTTGCATCTTCCACTCTCCCCTGTTTCTCCCTTCTTGAAAGTTGAAACATTTGCAAGGTTCACCCCCATATTTCTTGTTGCATTTAAAATCTGATTTTTGGAAAGTGTGCAATTCCAAGAGTATGAGTTTGAGTTGTTTTCAGTTTCGGGACTCTTTACACTTTTTATGTAGTTATAGGTCTCGTCTGATAATCCAAGCCCCTCGCTTACTGTTGCTGTCACGCCACCGCTATTTGCAAAAAATAATGGGTTTATATACTCTTTATTACATTTTAACACAATATCTTTTGTTTCTTTCACCGCCTTTTCAATTTTTGAAGAGGTGGATTTTTTATATGCTTGCGCTTCTGTGATATCGTTTGAAATGTCGGCGTCTTCATATTTAGACTTATTGTTTTTCATAAAGTTCAAAGCGAATGTTCTTGCCAAAACCGCTTGGGCTTTTATTGCCTCCTTGGGGGCATCTTCTCCAATTTCGGCTTCAACAACGCCAGAGATATAGTCGTCAAAGCCCAATTTTTGGGTTTGTTTGGTCTCGGTCATATAAACATTTATGGTTTTTGGAATATTTTTGTTTGAACAAGAGCAAAAAACCGCCGTTAAACCGCCAAAGAGTAAAAATGTTGCTGTCAATATGAAAATATGTTTAAAAGTCTTTTTCACGCCTATTTTTTCCTTTGTTTTTAGTTTTTGCATAACCTGCCACAATTATACATTTCAAAATAAACTAAAAATTTAATATTTACGAAAAAAGAGTTTGTCAAATTTTAAAAATGTGATATCCTATTGTTAAAGGAGAAAGATATGAATTTTTCTGTACCAAACGAACTGGTTGAACTTGCTGAAATTTTCAAGAAGAACAAAGAAAAGTTATATATCGTTGGTGGCTATATAAGAAACAAACTTCTTGGCGTTCCAGACGAATATAATCTTGACATTGACATTTGTAGCAGTGCCCTTCCAGAAAAGATTGTAAAAATGCTCGAAAAAACCGAGTTTAAAACTGAATATATGAACAAAGAAATTGGTGTTCTTGAAATTCAAAAAAACATTAGGCTTGAACACGCAACTTTCCGTAAAGAAAAATATGAGTTTGCTGGGGTTCACATTCCAAACAATGTTGAGTTCATTAAAAGTCTTGAAGAAGATGCTCTTCGTCGTGATTTTCGTTGTAACGCTATTTACTATGACATTTTGGAAGAAGAACTTGTAGACCCACTTGATGGCTTTTCAGACATTTCAGATAAACTTATAAGAACAACAACAGACCCAGATGTTGTGTTTAATGATGATGCTGAAAGAATCCTTCGAATGGTTCGTTTTGCAAGCCAACTTGGTTTTGAAATTGACAAAAAAACATATTCGTCAGCAGTGAAAAATGTTTCAAAAATCAAATTGCTTTCAAAAACAAGAATCCGTGAAGAGTTTTCAAGAATTGTTCTTGCTGACACTGCATATCCAAACTTAGCCGATGTGAAATATGCACATGCTCGCGGAGTGATGACTCTTGCAAATATGGGCGCACTTAAATATATTTTGCCAGCACTTGAACTTATCCGTGAAACTCCAATCGTTGAAGATCGTGGAAAACCACTTTTCGAACATGTCATGAATGTTTTTGCAGTTTGTGACCCAGAAGTCAGACTTTCTGCACTTTTGCATGATGTTGGAAAAGCAAAAGCAATGGTAGAGTTTGGAAATTTTAATGGAAGTTCAGATTTTGCACCAATCATCATTGAAAATAACCTTGGCGAAGAAGGTCTCGGATTCTCTAAAAAAATCGTAGAAAGAGTAAAAAGAGTGGTTTTGGGGCTAGATTTCAATAAGTTTGGGCTCGAAAGTGCGAAAAATATTCGTCACTTTGTTGCAAAAAACTATCAAGATATCGAACTTATTTTGAAACTTAAAAAAGCAATCAATTTTGATAAATATAATAAACAGTGCTTATCTTTTGGAACAACTCACCTTAAAATCGTATATGAAAAGATGGAAAAAGAGAACACACCTTTCACTTTGAAAGACCTTGATATCGACGGAAATGTGATCATGAAGACATTTCCACAAATCAGACAAAACCGAATTGGAATGCTTCTTGATGCCTTGCTTTATAAATGTATTGATAAACCAAGAAAAAACAATAAAAATGATTTGCTAAACATGGCTGAAAAAATACTAATTAAAAATAAACAAGATTATTTGGAGGGTTAAAATGGTATATTTAATGCTCACGCTTTGTGCAGTTTCACTCACATATTCAGTGTTTCTGATTGCACGCTTTGGAATTAAAAGAAAAGAATCAAGCGATTTTGTTCGTGATGAACAATTTGTCAACACAAACAAAGACTAATATATATAGATATATATAATATATATAGTAATAATATATATAAATTAGAGTCGTAAAAAAACAATAAAAATAACGCAAAAATATGATGATATATTTGAATTTATAATCAAAATATCACTGTTTTGCGTTTTTTTTGTGCAAAAATTATGCTAAAAATATGGTTGTTTGGTGAAAAAAAATATCTTATAATTGATAACATTTTGATTTAAAATTTGAAAATTTTTCACAGAAAGCAGTGTTTATTGTAAAAATGAATAAGTATTTATAACTTAAACCAACATATTTTTTATATATATCCAAATCAAAATGTTTTTTATGTCTAAAAGTGTTTTTTTATTCAAAATTTGAAGTTTAATGTTTTTGAGAATTGATATAGTTTTTTAGTATATATCAAATTACAAAGTCAGAAATTTATAATTTTATAAAATATTATTTTAAAGGGTTATTGTGTGGATTTATTATAAGATAAAAAAATTCAATATAACTGCAATGTTATATAAATTTTTATAATCACCATGATTTATTTTTGATATTTGAAATAAAAATTTGTATTTTGCAGAATTAAAATTGTGGTTTTAAATTGAATATTTATTAAAATTAAATTTATTTTAAACAAAAAAATAGATGTTTGTTTTTTATAAAATTTGTGAAATTTATATTTTTAAACAAAATGTGACATAATAATAGTATGAAGACAAAATGTTCGAAATGGTGTTTTGAAAATGTGTTACTAAATTTTGTGTATTTTGTATGTTGTGCTACATTTATGTTATCATTCTTACATTTTACAACAAAATTAAAAAACGCAAAATGCGAAACAAAACCAATAAAAATAGAGCAAATTTCAAATATAAAGACCTATAAAAACAAAAATAAAAGTGAAATTACAAGTGAAAATATAAATAAAGAATTTCCTAAAATAAAATTTATTTTTAAAGGAAAAATATATTATCCAAACAAAAAAGTATTTTTTTCAGAAACTCAAAAGAGATTTGTAAGGAAAGGGTTTCTTGAAAGAGTAAGAATAATGAGGTTTGCAAGAGAAAATGGTTTTTCATCAAAAGAAAGCGTATTGTATTCTTTTCCAGAACTTGAAAAACCAATAGAACAAATTTGTGAAAATAGTTATATTGCACCCGAAGATGCAAGGTTAGAGGTTGTTAAAAATACTGCACAAACAGTGATAAAACCTCATAAAAATGGTGCATATATTGATGAAAATGCTGTTTTTTCGGAAATTTTCGATAAATTTGCTTCATATAAAGAGGAATATTCTTTTAATATAAATCAAAAAGAAATTATTCCAAATATTACAACAAAAAATATTGAAAAGATAAATTTTGTGCGCTCAACTTTTAGCACAAAGTTCAAAACAAGTTCAGTTCAACGAAAAAATAACATTAAAAAAGCACTTTCTTGCTTTGATGGAGTGGTTTTGAATGCGGGTGAAACACTAAGTTTTAACCAAACAACTGGAATAAGAAACTCTGAAAACGGATATGAAAAAGCAAAAATCATCAAAAATGGCATGTTTGTTGATGAGTTTGGTGGCGGTGTTTGTCAAGTTAGTTCAACACTATATAATGCATCACTTCTTGCAGGGCTTGAAATTGTGGAATCTCACAGCCACAGTTTGCCGGTTTCATATGTAGAGCCTGGATTTGATGCAATGGTGAATATTGGAAGCAGTGACCTTGTGATTAAAAACAATAACAATTTTCCAATTTTGATTGCAACAAGCGGTGAAAATGACACATGTATGGTTAAAATATATGGTGAACAAAATTTGTGTAAATATGTAAAGAAACATAACAAAATAAATGAAAACATACATTTTGACACAGTTTTTACATGTGATAATGAACTTTATAATTTGCCTGAAATGGAAGACGGAAAAGAATATATCATACACCCAGGAAAGGCTGGATTTACGGTTGAAACGACGCTTGAAACCTATGAAAATGGCGTTCTTGTTCAAACAAAAAACCTTCGAAAAAGCACCTATAATCCAACAAAACGCGTTGTTTTGATATCAAAAAATGACTATAAATCTAAGGTTGGATAAAGAAAGTTATTGCAAGTGTGACATATTTTGTCGCACTTTTTTATTTAGTAAAGTGTTATGGCGTATCGTATTATTCTTGAAAACAAGTTGTGCTTTTTTGTTTATGTATAAGCCTTTGTCGCTGTTGATTTTTTAATATTTTTTCATAAAAAAAATGATTAAATTTTGGAAGTATAAAATCTTTAAAAATCCTAGAAAAAATGGCACATTCAGCGTTTTTGTACTAGTAAAAATTTTTAGTATTTTTTTGAAATTTTTGATTATGTTTATGCATAGAAAGAGGGTGGGGGATAAGAGGATATTTATGATATATGGATAACGCTCATGAAGTATCGTGTTTATGTATTTTGGACTTTCAATTTTTTTGTTTGTTATTCATAAATCATAAAAGAAGTGAGGCAAGTTCTGATTTATGAGGGTTTGTGGATATGTTGTGTGTGTTAAAGAAAACCAATTTTTCGTATTTTTATAGGGAAACAGAATATTTTTTTGCTGGTGTTCATTTTTAAATGAGTTCTCAATTTCTTTGTTTTTACTAGAAAAATCAAGATATTCCGGTTATGTCCGCCTTTAAAGGAGCCCCTGTTTCTGGGTGATTTATAAAAAAAACAAAGAAGAAAAAACAAAAAAGGATATCTATGTGTTTGTATATGTGGTCGCATTGTTCTTTGTTATTCAGAAGAAAGAGTGTTTATATTTGTGTTGGTTACGAATAATGTTTAAGATTTTATGGTTACACAAATTGTTCAATATCTTTGCAATCCCAGTAATTTTGGGAACTTTGGGATTTTCTTTGATTATTGCTTTTGATTTGTTTTGATATAAAAAAATATTTTTGTGAGCCTTCTGAAATTTAAAGAAAAAGACTTTTTGTTTAGGTTGTCGTATTATCTTTGTTTATTGTGCTTTGGTGAACATTTTGATATATGAAAATTGTGGTTTGTTCCTTAAAAAAATATAAGCCATTGTCTATGGCTTTTTATTTTGCCATAAGGCGTGGTTTTAGCCAGACGCGCTGAGACAGAATTTTTATTTTTTCTGCGCATTTTTGGTGGGGTGTTTTTGCTAGATTTTATGGGACTTTGGGCGTTTTTTAAGGTTTGAAAAATTGGTGTTTTTAGAGTTTATATTTTATAAATTATATAGCCTATAAATAGGCTATATAAAATTTTAAAAAATGCTGTTTTTTGTTTGACTTTTTTGTCGTAAAATGGTACTATATATTCAGAGTAGGAAAGACCTATTCAAATGGGTTTTGGTGCGTTGAAAAACGATAAAAAAATACGCATAAAAAATCCGCAAAAACTGGCTCAAATCATGCAAAAAAGCGAAACTTTACATTAAAAAAGGTGGCTTTTTGCGTTTTTTGTGTCTAAAATTTGTTTTTTATTCGTGAAAATGCGTCAAAATTCGCACATTTGGTCATAAATAAAAGCAAAACCATAAGAAAAAACTAAATTAGAGGGTGGAAAGTTTATGGAACCTACAAATGTTGTGGAAAACACAAATCAAAAGAAGGGCATGAAAAAAGGTGCAAAGGTAACTTTGCTCGTTTTAAGCATTCTCTTCTTTTTGGCAGCGATTATCACACCAATTGTGATTTTTGCAATGCCAAAGAATGATAAACCTGAGGATACTCAGATGGGAAACTATATCTTGCGTCTCGTTAAAGATGGCGACAAGACCTATTATGATATCGTCAGATATATCGGCGACGAAACCGAGGTTTCGATTCCAAGTGACTTTGATGGAATTAAAGTTCGCGCAATTTTGGCGAATGCCTTTGACGCATCAAAACGTCAATATTCTTCAAACATCACAAAGATTACAATTGGAAACGGAATCAGATCTATCGGTGTAAACGCTTTCAAAGACTGTACAAATGTCACAGAACTTGAATTGCCTCAATCAATGCAAAGAATTGACAAAGGCGCTTTCGAAGGTTCTGGTCTTAAAAAATTGTCTGTTAAAAATGCTTCTGGTTTGAGATTTATGCCAGGTGCTCTTGATGGTGCAGACGATTTGAAAACTTTGAACATTGTTGGTTCAAATGACACTGTTGGTTCAGGAAGCCTTTCAAACATTGATGGTGTTACCGAAGTTGTTGTTGACCCTTCTGTTGTAATTGACTCTGGTGCGTTCACTGGGGCTTCTTCTGTTACAACTCTTACTGTTTACAACACTGAAAAGTTGCAAGTTGAAGATGATGCGTTCAATGATTCAAACATCACAACACTCAATGTTAGAAAACTTGACACAACAATCACCGAAACATTCATGAAAAAATTTGCAGGTCTTTCAGGTCTTAAATTTGTAAACCTTGAAGAAGGAATCGACACTGTTTCTGCAAAAACTTTCGCTTCATTTGCAAATCTTGAAAAACTCTCAATGGCAGACAACACTGCGATTGATATTTCTGCACTCCCTCTTGTAAATAATGAATATGTAACAAAGGTTGTTTTGAATGGTAAAGAAAACCAAACAGACTTCACTTTGAGAATTTTGAACGAAAATACAGGAAACGCATATAACACACTTAAAAAGAGTTTCCTTGATGGTTTCGAGTTTAACAAAATTACAAAAGTTTATGTAAGTGAAAACTTTACAACAATTGCTGACTCTGCATTTGCTGCATACAGCAAAATGAACTTTATTGATTTTGGAACAAACAGTAAAGTTGACTTTATTGGTTCAAGCGCATTTGCTGGTGGTGTTCAAATTAAAGAACTTGACGTTGTTGGTCCAACAGTTGTTTCAAGTAAAGTTTATGAACAATTCAACATGAGCAAAGGTTTGTATCATGATCGTAAATCATATAACGGAGTTTCAGACATTGGTTCATATTTCGTAAACCTTGATTATAGAACCGACGTTACAGGTGCTCCTGCACAATCAGACCTTAAAGAAATCATTTCACAAGTTGAAATCATGAATGGTGCAAGCATTCTTGCTTCACTTCCAAAAGATAAAATTGAACTTCTCAATAATGGAAAAGTTGATATTGACAACTCTGTTTTGATTGCAAGGGGTTGGAAAATTTCATGGTATTATAATGATGGTTCAAATGATATTCTGATTAAAGATGATATCAAAATGAGTAAAGATTTCAGTGAAAAGACAATCTTTGCAAAATGGATGCCAGTAGATAACGCTCGATATACCGTTAACTATTATATACAAAATGTTGACCTTTCTGGTTGGACATTCTATGGAAAAAAGGTATTTGAAAACGGTGTTACAGGACAACTTGCATATGCAGAACTTATCGAAATTGAAGGTTTCTCTGCTCCTGCAACTGCTCCTTCTGAAATTGTTAAAGGTACTGATGATACAGCTATCCGCGTTGAATATGTACGTAACACATATAACGTTTCATTCGACCTTAACGATAAAATCAACTCTGTAACAAACGCAGAGTTTGATTGGACTGGTGTTAACTCTGTTGAAGTTAACGGAAAACGTGTTATCAAAGTTCTTTACAATGGAACATATGGAAAACTTCCAATTGCTGTAAGACCTGGATATAGATTCCTTGGTTGGTTCACTGCTCTTGTTGATGGTGAAGAAGTTAAAGAAGGCGTAAACTTCACATCAAGCAAAGACGTTGTTCTTTATGCTAGATATGAAAAACTCAACACAAAATATCTTGTTGAAGTTTATCAACAAACTCTTGACGGAGTTGATGGTGACTCTGAATATGTTGGATATTCAAGATATCTTGGAGTTACAACAGGCCCAGATGGCGGTGTTGTTCTTTCAGACACACTTGTAACATTCGACATGTCTGTTGTTCAAAACATTATTGCTGGTCTTGCTGAATATGATGAGGGCAGCCTTACAATTCTTGATATTTCAAGTGCGCTTCCTGGTGGATTTGAAGGAAGATTCGAACTTTATAAAGAACATCCATCAACCATTCTTGGTGCAGTTGTAAACGGAAAAGAAGAAACAACAGTTTTGAGACTCTTCTATAATAGAGTTAGATATACTATTAAATATAATCCTAACAATGTTGGTTCAACCGATGTTGAAGTTGCCGAGGGTTCAAGCCTTGAAAGCATTTCACTTAAATATGGTGCAAACTATATTCTTCCAACAGTAACCAAAAATGGTTATGCATTTGGCGGTTGGAACA
>ERZ779664.297-NODE-297-length-26192-cov-4.094655_pt1 | contig 26192 bp, 14 predicted proteins | sample MGYA00511478_ERZ779664 | MGnify/ENA primary metagenome ERZ779664 (study PRJEB29588, sample SAMEA2160437) | human gut metagenome | biome: human gut; feature: human-associated habitat; material: faeces | place: Denmark | collected 2008/2010 ...
ATCCGTCGCTCCACATCTGGACACGGGTCGGTGATGAACTTTTTGAGAACATCAAATTCCAGATAGACTATGATGTGGCTCAAAGACATTTCAACGGCCAGATCACGGACGAGGAGTTTGTCAATGCTGTATTCGATCCGCAGGAACAGGTGAACGAGATACAGGCACAGTTGCTTGGGGCGGCATTCACGCTTGCTTTCGGTGGGCCGGCAGAGGTTCATGTCGGGACAGGAACTGGTGGCTCATCGTCTGACCTTCCGTGGAATGATAACGTAGCAAAGAAGCATACTTCGATTAAACGAAGATAGTCGATTTATAGTAAATACATTTATTGCAAATTCATATCTATACATACAAGTGTTTGCTATATTTTATGTACCTTTGTAGTCAAAAACTGACAATTCTTAACCGAAAAAGTCAGCACAGAAACAAAGATCATTTAGTTTACAAAAATAGTATTGATGTTTTGTAATGGGAGGACTTTTAACATTCAGAGTCGGAAACTTTGACACAACAGCAGAACGTGAGCAGTTTCGGTTTCTCTGTGAGCAACTCAAAGCTCACTATGAGGATTCGAATGAATTCTGTGTGTTCGCAGGCAACTATAATATTGGATGTGAGTTAGATGCCCTCTTTATAAAGAAGGACGCTATTATTTCTATAGAATTCAAAAATTATGGAGGTAATGTTGTTGCCAATGAAAATGGAGAATGGACATACAATGGTAAAATTATTAAGGGAGGTTCGAGAAAGACTGTTCTTCAACAAGCTAGGATAAATCATTCCACGGTAAAGAAAGAACTTAAAGTCTTAGGTGTTGAAAAGAACCAAATCAAGGATGTGCCACACCTTATTATTTTCCATCAACCAATAGAGTTGGAGAACAATTTAAGTGCCACCAACAGGTCTTGGCTTCACATTACTGATAGCGAACATTTCATTGAAAAGTTGGATGACATCACTTGTCCTCACACCGACCTTGACCCACTCGGAATCGTTAAACTTGCGGAAACTCTCAACCTAAATCCCTTCTACCTGACGGAATTCAGCAATGCTACTTATGATAAACCAGCAGAGCCAATTGAGAAAATAGAGTTGTTCAAAGATATAAAGAAGTACGAGCCCCACACTGAAGAGAAAAAACAAAAGAAAAAAGAGATAATGTTAAACTTTGATTCTTTTGTTGTCGAGGACGAAAATAGTATTGCACTTTCGAATTTTGTGAAAAGGATAGTAAAATTATCGCTCAAGCTCGACAATTTTACAGTCAAGGTGCTTGACAGCACAAGGGCATCTTCATCTTTTGCAGCACACGGAATAAGGTTAACTCAAGAATATGTTGTGACAATAAATGCAGATGGCATCGGTGAACATTGTGCAAAACTCGCAAAGTTCACTAATCATGCTGTTAAAGCCATTTCACCTTCTACAATCTTTTGGGAAGAAGGCGAGAGAATTGCAACCGAAGGAGACAATTCATCTGGTGTTGTCGAAGAACATCAATCAAAAGAACTGTCAAATACTAATTCGAACGTTTGTTTCCGAAAATCAAAAACGGTTCTGCCACATTGGCTTGACAAAAAGATTTTCAATGAACATCAAGCTATTTATGCTCCAGAGCATGAGCGTTATGAGTATAATCTTGATCTCAACGAAGAAGAACTTAAAGTTTATCTTGGTACTTACTTTCCTCGCAGTTATGCAGAGATGTTTTGTATTGCTGATAATCTTTTGCAGAATAAATGCCTGAAGAAAACGTTGGAACAAGATGAGATTAGTGTATTGGATTACGGTTGCGGTACAGGTGGGGAAATTCTTGGCTTGATTACAGCAATTGGAAGACATTTACCTCATACAAAGATAAACATCACAGCAATAGATGGCAATGATGGTGCTTTAGCCATACTCAAGGATTTAGTAGAGTGTAACCCTAATAAAAATATACAAGTCGAACTAAGTATATTTAGCCAGACGTTAGGCACAATTGAAGACGTGGAAAAACTTGCATTCGGAAAGAACGATTATCATTTTATCCTCTGTGACAAGATGGTTTGTGAGTTAATTTCTAAAAAAGTCCTACCAACAAATGCATATGCAATAATGGCAAAGAAACTTACGGCTTTTCTTCATGAAAACGGTTTGCTTATAATGCTTGATGTAACAACTAAAGACGAGCATTCAGGATACTTCTATCCTCAATTGATGAATAATGCAATAAATGACTATGTCCGTAAAAGCAGAACCATTGAGACGCTTTTACCATTGTCGTGTGCTTGTCATGATGGATGTAGAAACTTTTGCTTTATGCAGCAAACATTCAACGTAAGTCATTCTCACAAATCAAATGACGAAAGCAGGGTGTGTTATCGAGTGCTGTGTAAGAAACCTCTTAAGACAGCTATCATGCAAGGGATGGAAACAGCAAACCTTATCCACGTCATACACTCCACCAAATACAAGCAAAATGATGATTGGGCAATTTGCTGCCATTCAAAAAACAATGAAATAATAATTGATAGTTTTAACATAAATCTATAAATCTAATCATGGCTAAGAGAAGTTTTTACGTTAAAGATTCCGAACTTGATGATTACCAGGTAAAGGTGATTAACAAGAAAACAGATAACTCCTACATTGTTAAGGGTTGTGCAGGTAGTGGAAAGTCCATTCTTGCCTTGTGGAAGGCAAAACAGATACAAGATGAGCATAAGGGTACCTATCTTTACATTGTGTTCACTAAAGCACTAATGCAATATATGGCTGATGGCATTTCACAGGTAGGTATTCCACAACGAAATGTTGATTATCATTGGCATTGGCAGAATAGAGCTGGATGTCCAAGTGCTGATTATATTATTGTGGATGAAGCACAAGATTTTTCCAAAGAGGATATAGAACTATTCCGTTCTAAGGCAAAAAAAGCATTATTGTTGTATGGTGATTCGGCTCAACAACTTTATACTTTTATTAAAGATAAGCAAACTGTTTCAATGGAGGATATACAGTATTTTACTAAGTTCCCTGTCGAACAGCTTGTGTTCAATCATCGATTACCCAAAAAGATAGCCCGTCTTGCACAGTATCTAAATTCCGAAAGTGACGAACTTGAAGAGCGTTGTACTGAAGAGGGTGTTGAAAAACCAAAGATTATCAAGTACAATAACATTACTGAACAGTATGATGCCATCATTTCGCTTATTCAAAACAAAAACATGGAGGATGTCGGCATCCTATTTAGACACAATGATGAAGTAGAGCGTGCATATGAATATTTCAAGAATCATGGTGTAAACGTTGAAGCTAAGTATGGACAGTTTATGGATCTAGATTTTTCTTCAGACAATCCAAAGATGATGACCTACCATAGTTCTAAAGGACTTCAATTTGAACATGTTTTCATTCCTGAATGTACTGTTGAAGACGATGCAAACCGAAATCCACTATATGTGGCCGTGACAAGAACCTATCGAGCTTTGTATATAATGCACTCAGGCAATCTTTCCAGTCTTTTTGATGATGTACCTACTTCGCTTTATGATACGAGTCTTACGAGTGGTCCCAAATTAACACTATGAGGTTTGTCAACTCCTAAAAAACGAGGATAATTATGAAATTATACATACCAACCTGTACTCTGAATTTCAATAACATATTGTCTTCAGAGTCAATTTCGCCCTTAGGATTTTACGCAAGACGCGGCTTTGGTAACAAACGCTTCTATCCTGTCTGCGCGAACGACAAAGAGCAAGTAATAATATTGTACAGTAAATATCCAAGGTTCGAGATTGAAGAAAATGACCTTGAGAACTATCCTATGGTTATTGAGATAGAAACTGATGACTATAAAGATGGATTCTTTGAGAAGGCTAAGGAACATGACGGAGTAGAGACCTATCTCTGCTATCATACCATCAACCTTAACCCTTTTCATTGTCGTATCTATTTTAATAGTTATCAGGAGCGTCAGGGTGTATTGTCAAAGGCAGAACAAAGCCTAGAGAATAAGTTCTATAAGCTTTATGCTCCTAATATAGATGTTAAACCCAAAGAGAAAAAAACATTTTTTGGCGTTGCCAAAGATTTATTTACTCAATCTGAAAAAGATGATTTCTTATGGAATCCTTCATATGTAAATTTCAAGATCAAGAATGAACCTATAAATGTTAGTAGAGACGTTCTGCTAGACAGAATTAAAGGTTTCATTTATTGTTATCTAATAGGTGCTAATAGCTCGGTCAGCAACGAGGTTGGCAAATTGAAAGCTTTGTCAAGAAAACTTCGTAACACGCTTTCTGCTGTTGTAAATTCTCCTGATAAAAGACCCACTCAGGCACAAGACGATGCTATCTTGAATGGAATCAGAGAGTTTAATGAAATCTATTCTTCAATAGATGAAGATACCATTTGGAACAAAAATTTATTAGAGTTAAAATTGTCTGACAATCCGCAAGGTCTTTCTACAAAAGATGCCAAGAATCTTTTGCACTACTGGGGTGTTTATGACGCATTCTGTAACAAACTTCCTCTTCGTAGAGTCTATGATGCAAACGAATTGTGGAGTTGTTTAGAGTATGTTTCCCCAGAGACGTTTTCTCGTGTCATAGACAATATGAATAGCACCATTCGTAAATTGGAAGCAAAAGATAATGCTCAACGTGAAAAGTATGCCATTGAGGAATTGCTGAATGTTGATGATAATCTGTCTTTGCATATTTTGGACACATCTTACCAAAGTTCTTTCTATAAGAACCTTATTTGCTCCCAGTTTATGGCAGAGTACAAATCTGTAATGGAAGAAAATGGCGTAGAAGAACCTTTGGCACAGGCATATAATGGAGGTATGATTCTAAGGAACATGCTTGGAGATAAATGGGACTCAAATCCTGCATCTGCTTATGTTGGAGCATTACTTAATCATTTCCAGGAGAACTCCGCCTTTGACTTATTCGCTATTGAAAATGATGTACTTTCATCGTTTGCTGCATTCTGTCAGAAAGGCGATAACATTGATCGCTTGGTAGAGTACCTTGTACAAGTAGGATTCTGTAATTATAAGTTAGCTTATGGCATCTATGGTGCCACAAGAGGTTTTACGTCTCTGCCAAAGACATTTACGTCTGTATTGATAAATGGCAATAAGGATTATTATCAATCATTTGCAAGTAATGTTTGGCGAATGCTTAATGGAATAGAAATAAAGGATGCTGTCTTACCCAAAGCGAGCAATAGTACTTCAGTTATTGTAGAAAGTCAGTTGGGATCTAAGATTATTGAGAATCAAAATAATGTAGAGTCAAAAGTTGTAAAACAGCAGAAAGTTGTTGAGGCGGTAAATAAGGCTGTTAAACTTGAAAATATAGTTCAAAGTCCTAAAGCTTTTATGTATATTTTTAGTAGTTTCTCACGTATTACTACAACTAAAGCGTACAAAGCTCTTGATGCTGTTAATTTTGCAGGAGATGAGGGTTCTTATACACCAGAACAATTCCGTAGTAAAATTTATTCGATTGTAGGTAAAGAAGGTTTAAAGACCCAAAAAGAAAATATTGATAAAGCTATAGAACTTGAGAGTAAAAGGCAAGATCCAGAAGCGTTCTTGAGCATCCTTGACAACTTCTTGAAACCAACTGATGCTGCGTATAAGAAGATTGAGAAACTGATTTCAAGTATTAAAAGTTTAAATACGACTTCGTATCCACAACCACAAGGAAATAATGTTATTTCGCAGGATGGTGTTGAAAAGCGAAACCTGAAACCAATACATCCAACATCATCTAAATTTGTAGAGGATGCAAATGTTAACTATTTTATCCTTTCAAGAAACTACCTACCTATAAAAATGCGAGAAACGCTTTCCAGAAAGGTAATAACATTTCAAAAAGGTTATGCTCCTGGTGGTAAATACTATTCTAATCCATTGGGCAACCCTATAGATAATAGATCAACCATTGATCATTTTAAGCATTGGTGTTTTTATGATAAAGGTGGTTATCCTCCTATCGTAGAGGGAACTTATGAGAATAAACAGTACTTTGAGCAGTTAATGCAAGATTTATTTAATCGTTATGCCAACAGGTAAAATTATTATCACGAACGATACAGGTGAACAAGTAGAAGCTACAGCTCCTGTCATTGTCTCTGCAAGTCGTTCAACCGATATTCCTGCTTTTTATGCCAAGTGGTTCTTCAACCGCTTGGCTAAAGGGTATTGTGCTTGGTATAACCCGTTCAACCAGCAAAAAATGTATATTTCGTTCAAAAACTGCAAGGTGGTGATTTTCTGGACAAAGAACCCAAAGCCGATCCTCCCATACCTTCATGAGCTTGACGAAAGAGAAATACACTACTATTTTCAGGTTACACTCAACGATTATGTAAAAGAAGGTTTTGAGCCTAATGTTTCGTCTGTCGAAAACAGAGTTGAGACATTCAAGAAACTTTCTGATATGATTGGTAAGGAGAAAGTAATCTGGCGTTTTGATCCTTTAATAATTACGCCAAACATTGCTCCTCGTGACCTCTTGACGCGCATTTGGCACATTGGAAATAAACTGAAAGGTTACACAAATAAGCTTGTATTCAGTTTCGTTGATGTAAAAGCATATCGCAAGGTTCAAAACAATCTTGTTAAGGAAAGTATGCTCTTTACAAAGGAGAATGTGGAGAATGCCGAAGCCAACCTTGCTCAACGAATAGAAATTGTAGAAGGTCTTCAAAAGATTCGTGAAGCTTGGCACAAAGATGGTTGGGATGTTGAAATCGCCACTTGTGCTGAAGATATTGACCTTGAAAAATACGGGATAGAACACAATCGTTGCATTGATGGCGAATTGATGAAACGCATTTTTGCTGACGATAAGGAACTTGTCTATTATCTACATACATTGAAATTACCAGAAAAAGACTTGTTTGGTAATTTGCCACCAATACCAGAAAAGGTGCGTAATGTAAAGGATACAGGGCAACGTAAGGTATGTGGATGTATGATCAGCAAAGACATCGGCATGTATAATACTTGCCGTCATTTCTGTGTCTACTGCTATGCCAATACAAGTAAAGAATGCGTCATCAGAAATGCTGAGAAACATAATGATGAAAGTGAAAGTATAATTGGGTAATTATGCAAGAGTCAGAACTACAACAATATCTCCTTCGCAACTATCCACAAGAGAATGCTCGTTGCGAATGGAAGGAATTCAAGAATTTGAAGAACTCATTCTGTGGGGATGAGAAAAACGATATCATCTCATATGTGTCGGCTATTGCCAATATGGGAGGAGGACATTTAGTGATAGGGGTACATGACAGTTCTTTGGAAATTGTCGGGACTGATACCTATAACTATGACCGGCAAAAGGCAATTCTTCGTTTAACGGAACGCTGTATCAATCTTTCGACAGAAGGTCTTGATATTGAAGAGTTTGTTACCGATGACACTAACAAGAAGGTTTGGGTAGTCCATATTCCCAAGCATCGTCCCAAATTGCCTGTTTACGCTCATAACAAAGCATGGCAGCGAATTGAAGATTCTCTTGTAGAGTTGACCACAGAACGCATGAATGTCATTCTTGATGAGCCAATATTTGGCGAAACAGATTGGTCTGCACAGATTGTTCCTGATGCAACGATAGATGACCTTGACGAAGTTGCTATAGCTAAAGCCCGCAAAATGTTTAAAAAGGTACATAGTCGTATTCCCGAATCAGAGGTAAATGCTTGGGATATTCAGACATTTCTTGGCAAATGCGGACTGACAAGAAATGGAAGCATCACTCGTGCCGCTATCATATTGTTGGGCAAATACGAATCAGCCTTTAAACTGCGTCCTGTTGTCGCTCAGGTAACTTGGACACGCAGGGATGCAAATCAAGATGTGGTGGACTACGAACATTTCACTGTTCCATTCATACTGACAGTAGATGAAATTCTCTCAAAGATTGAAAATCTGACTTTGCGTGAAATGCCTGGTGGTACGCTTTTCCCAGATACAATGAAACAGTATGATGACTACACTATACGCGAAGCACTTCATAACTGCATTGCTCATCAAGATTACACGATGCAACAGCGTGTCAATTTCGTTGAGAATCCCGGCTACCTATATTATTCCAACGCCGGTACTTTCATCCCCGGAACTTTGGAAAATGCTTTGAGAAATGAGGAATCTCAGACCTATTTCCGCAATGAATGCCTATGCAAGGCAATGGTGGACTTCAATATGATTGATACCGTAAGTCGTGGCATCAAGAAAATGTTTAATGAACAATGGCGCAGACACTTTCCGATGCCGGACTACGAGATTGATGCGGCAAAAAAGAAAGTTGTAGTACGCATATATGGTAACGAGATCAATAAACGATATACGGATTTATTGAAGACTGACAACACTCTATCATTATGGGATTGCATATCTCTCGATGCTGTGCAGAAAGGCAGATTCATACATGAAGATGTTGCAAAAGACTTGCTGAACAGGGGACTTATTGAGGGCGATGCTCCCAATTATACAATTTCTTTAGGAGTTGCTAAAGCCACTCGTCAATTGCAAGGTTACACCAAGCAAAAAGGACTTGATAAGGACAAAATTAAACAGATGGTTTTGCAATATCTTAAGAATGCTGGATCAGATGGAGCCAAACGTGATGGCATCTACGAATACATCAAAGATGTAATGCCTAGCAATAAGACTGAAGAGCAAAAACTACGCAGCCTTGGTGATCTATTGAAAGTTATGAAAGCCGAGGAATTGATTAGAACAGATGGACGAAATTGGTTTATATTATAGCCAATCCGTCGAATTTCGACGAAAAGATACAGCCTATTCCGTCGAAAATGTTTAAATCCGTCGAAATTCGACGAAACACATACTGAACTCAAAAGAATAAAGACCATGTTATTAGGAGACAAAATAAAAGAGTTGAGAGAAGAACACGGTGTGCTACAAAGGCAATTGGCAGCTTTGCTTGAAATAGACACTCCAATGTTTAGCAAAATAGAACGTGGCGATAGATATGCCAAACGGAGACAAGTAATACAATTAGCTGAGTATTTCAAGATTGATAAAAATGAACTTCTTACACTATGGCTGGCAGACAAAGTATTGGATGCTATAGAAGGTGAAGACGAATTAAAGCGAAAAGCCATTGAGGTTGCACAAGAAAGAATAGGCTAATCCTCACAAATATTGGGAACTATATGGTATCATTACCACACAATTCCCAATATTAATATTTGATAATCAGATTGATGTTTTACAATATTCGGTTCAAGTGTGAGGTTTATCGGATTAGCGGAGAAGCAATACCAGGAGCTGATTATTCTTCTACCAGTGTTAGTGAAACACGAAATGATAGCCACAGTTTGACCATGCAGTTTTATGCCAACTATAAATTCCAAATCAAACGACACTCCATCGGATTAATGGCTGGTTACGAAGACTATTCTTATGAATGGGAAAATGAAGGGGCTTCACGTACGAACTACACACTAGATAACTTTCCCTATCTGAATTTAGGACCAGAAGACTATCAATATAACAGCGGAAGTGCTGGACATAATGCTTATCGATCAGTATTTGGTCGTATTATGTACTCCTGGGCAGATCGCTACATGCTACAAGCTAATATCCGTTCAGACGGTTCATCCCGTTTTGCAAAGGGACACCGTTGGGGAACGTTCCCATCAATCAGTGCAGGTTGGGTAATCTCGGAAGAGTCTTGGTTTAACAAAAGTGTAATCGACTATTTGAAAATTCGCGGTTCTATCGGGCAACTTGGTAACGAACGCATTGGATCAGAATTCCCTTATCAAGCAAAACTAACTTTTGGAACAGGTTTCATTCCTAATGCATTTACTGGAGCAGCCGACATCGTACAAACAGCCTACCAGACAGACTATGCATTCAATGATTTAACGTGGGAAACAACAACAACTTATGGAATTGGAGCAGATATCACTTTGTTAAATAACAGGTTACATGCCTCTGCTGACTATTACTATAAGAAAACTGTCGATATGTTGATGCAAGTTGGTTTTCCATCTTATTTTGGCTACAATGCGCCACAAAATAATGCTGCCGATATGAATACCAGAGGTTGGGATTTAGAACTTTCTTGGAATGACCAAATCAATGACTTTCGTTATGGCATTAGTTTCAACCTTTCGGACTATCGTTCACGAATGGGATATATGGCCGATCGTCAAAATATTAGTGGAAATAAGATAACAGAAGAGGGTTCTTATTTTCAAGAATGGTATGGTTATAAAAACATGGGAATTATCTTAAATGAAGATGCAATGTACAATGAAAATGGTGAGAAGATCCCCGTTTTAACAAATAATGATTCCCCAGGAAGTATTCGTTATCAAGATATTGATGGGGATGGAAAAATTACAGCATCCAACGACCGTGTACGTCTTGGTAACTCTTTACCAGAATTACAATATGGTGGATCACTTTGGGCAGAATGGAAAAATTTTGATTTCAATCTTTCATTTCAAGGCATTGGTCATCAACTCAAATATTGGTCTTGGCCAGGTACACCTTTCAATTATCAAGCCTATGCTTGCCCTTTAAACCTAATAGAAAGTCATTGGAGCCCAACTGCAACAGATGAAGAAAACGCAAAGGCAAAATATCCTAAATTAACAGCTGATAAAACAAATATTTATGCAAACAGTGACTTTTATCTGTTCAATGGAGCCTACATGCGTATTAAAAACATAACGTTAGGTTACACTATCCCTTCCAACATCACAAAAAAATTCTTCGTGAATAAATTGAGAGTTTATTTTAGTGCAAATGATCTTCCCGCATTTTCAAAATATCCTGAAGGATTTGACCCCGAATGGGATCAAAGTGGTGACCTCATAATGTCTTCTTATATTTTTGGTCTAAATGTATCATTCTAATCAATTGATGTCATGAATAAATTATATAAATATATTTTCACAGGAGCAATCGCATTAAGCCTAAGTGCGTGTGCAGATTTAGATTTAAATCCTTTATCTGAAGGATCAAGTGAAAACTGGTATCACGATGAAACCGAAATAGAAATGGCTCTCAATGATTTATGGCGACCTGACTTTTTCCCAATTGACGATATAAGATGGGATGACGACATGTTAGATCGCGGTAGTTCTAACGAAGTCACATTAGGAACAATTACTTCACAATGGGGGACTGCTTCCAGACGATGGAGTGTTCTTTACAAATCAATTGTGCGTGCAATTAAAGTTATTCAAGCATTGGATAATGGTACGGCACAAGGAGTTAGCGAAGAAAAAATTGATCAATATAAAGGTGAAGCCTACTTTATGATTGGATTCGCTTATTGTGAGCTAGCTACTTATTATGGTGATTGTGTTCTTAATAAAGGAATGACATTGAACGAAGCATACAATGCTGTTCGCTCACCTAAAAGCGAAGTATTAAAATATGCCTTTGAATGTTTAGATAAAGCGGCCGAATATTTACCGACATCTTATACAGGTCAACAACGACCAACAAAGGGAGCTGCACTTGGTTTCAAAGCGCGTTTTGCCCTTTTTCACGAGGATTGGAAAACCGCAGTAGAAGCATCAGAACAATGCATGAATTTAGGAGTTTATTCTTTACATGATAATTATGCAGAACTTTTCAAAGCGGATTCTTCTCCAGAATTGATGTTTTACTTCAAAGGAGATTTAACGCTAAAAAAAGGTTTTGGACTTTTCAGTGACATTAAAAACCGTGTAATTCGTCAAATTAAAGGAACAGCTGGGCAAAGTCCTTCTTTAGAATTATTATGTGCTTACACTTGTATTGATGGTTTGCCTATTGATGAATCCTCTCTTTATAATCCTAAAGACCCTTTTGCCAATCGTGATCCACGTTTAGCAATGACAATCCAACCTTTTAAAACAAAATATTCAGCTGATTATGCAGAATATGAACAGTCAAAAATTGATGGAACTTTCCCTGAGAAATATCCCGATTACGTTATGCTTGGTTATGAGTATAATCCAAATCCTTATGCAAATAAGGTTTATGAAGTTTCTTCCGGAAAAATGGTGCTAAGTACAGACTCCAAAGCATCCAACCAACACTCTGCTTATAATGGACTTATCATGCGTAAATTTGTAAAAGATAATTGGAAAGATTTTAATAGTTATGGAAATGTTTCTGACAATTGTTATCCATATTTACGTTATGCGGAAATTCTTATGACTTACTTGGAAGCTAAAAATGAGCTAGGAGAATGTACACAAGACGATTTGGATAAGACTATTAATAAAATTCGAGAACGCGCTTATCGGGGGACAGGTATTACCTATCCGCATGTCAAACTAACTACCCAAGAAAAACTACGTAGTATCATTCGTATCGAACGCCGTTCGGAATTCGCATTTGAAGGACTTCGCTATCGAGATTTATTGCGTTGGCGTATTGCCGAGAAATCACATAATAAGCCAATGTATTATCTTTCTCGTGCATGGTCTGGTTCTGCAAATTGGAACGGTTTAATAGGAGACGAATCAAACGTTGCGTTATCTACTGATTTTATGACCATTTTGAAAAACTGGGATGATGGAAATTTCCCTATTGGAGGTATTCCTGAAATCGATGAAGACGGTTTACCTGACCTTTCGACGATGGAAGCAGCAGGATATATCGTAAAATTTTATCAGATGTCATTTGATCCAGAGAAAAACTATTTGTGGCCTATCCCTGCAAATGATATATTAGTTAATGGTAAATTAGAACAGAATCCAGGTTATTAACCTAATTCTAACTTATTCAGCTATAGGATTTATGAAACGAAGAGATTTTCTTAAAGGAATCGGAACATTAGGTGTTGCCTCAGCAACAATGGGAACAGCCTTTGCTACAGAAAACACAAATGATTTATATTCCATCAAAAAAATCAAAATCCAAACCTCTGACGACTGGGATGTCATCGTCGTCGGAGGTGGACCTTCCGGATGTGCTGCAGCTACGGCTGCAGCACGCGAAGGGGCAAAAACTCTGTTGATTGAAAGTACCGGTGCGTTAGGAGGTATGGGAACTTCTGGATTACTGAATGCATGGTGTCCGTTTACGGATGGAGAAAAGATCATCTATAAAGGCATTGCCGAAAAGGTATTCCAAGAATCGAAAAAAGGAGTTCCGCATGTACACTATGACAATTGGGTTCCTATTAATGGTGAATATTTGAAAATCGTCTATGACGACTTGGTTTCATCTGAAAACGTTTCGGTTCTATTCTTTACAACAATGGCTGCAGTTGAAATGAAGCGAGAAGGGGTTGTTGATGCCATTATTGTCGCCAACAAAGCTGGGTTATCAGCCTACAAAGCCAAAATATTCATTGACTGCACTGGAGATGGGGATTTAGCTACTTGGGCTGGAGCCGATTTTATTATGGGTGATGAGAATAAGTCTGTACAAGAAGGTACACTTTGTTTCAATCTGGGCAATGTCGACCCATATGAATATTCATTAATAGGGAGCGTACATACCAATCGAAAAAATGGACCGATTCATTCGATTTGCGGAAACCCCAAATACCCGTTGGTAAAGGATACGCACATGAATGACAAACTGATTGGGCCAGGTATGTTGGGATTCAATGCCGGTCATGTCACAGTAAACAGCACTGATCCCGTTTCATTGACGGAAGCCATGATGAAAGGGCGTAAACTGGTTCAACAGTTGCATGAAGGATTGAAAGAGTTCGAACCGAAATCTTTCGGAGCATCATTCTTGGCAAGTACTGCCAACCTTATGGGAATTAGGGAAAGCCGTCGCATCAAATGCGACTACACATTCACCGTGGAAGACTGGTTGGCACGCCGCGAGTTTGACGACAATATTGGGCGCAACTGTTATTATATTGATGTCCATAAAGAAAATGCAACTCAATATCCGCGTTATAAAAAAGGCGAATCGCACGGAATACCTTTCCGATGTCTTCTGCCTATCGGACTGAAAAATGTAATGGTTGCGGGGCGGTGTATTTCGACAGACTCTTATGCACATGGCAGTTTACGTGTCATGCCACCTTCGTTGGTGACAGGAGAAGCCGTCGGGGTGGCTGCTGGACAAATCTGTAAGTCGCAATCACCAGATGTCCATTCTGTAGATATTATTCAATTAAAAAAACGATTACAAGAAGTGGGACAACTAATCTAACGCTTAAATAGACTGTTCCAATATAATCTGTATCTTTGGGACAGTCTATTTTTATTTTAACAACATGAAGGTCATTATCTGTGTAAGGATACGTTGTGGAATACGCAACTTCTAATTCTTCTGTAGGATCATGGAAAAATATGAAGGGAGTCCTAATTTTACGACGCGATCAACAAGCGGCAGGAGAACTTGTTGGCGTAGGGCACAATGCACCTTTCCGATGTGCTGATGGCATTAGTGGTGAACTGATAAGCCCAATGGTGGAAAAGCATGTTGTAGAACAATAATGTGGTAGTCTTTTTATTAATCGTTAAAATTATTAATTATGCGTAATCGTTTGAAATCTCTTTTCACTTTATTGCTGATTATTTGTTTCCCTATGTTTGTACATGGGCAATCGTTACCGGGGACGCTGAGAGATACGTCGCGTATTTGCTTGGATTCTGAGGATGGGCATGGTGGGCAGTTCCGTTGGGAAATGCAGAAGGCCGGTGATGTGAAAACATCAGGTGAGGAACTCTCCCGACCTGGTTATCCAACCACAGATTGGTTACCTGCCATTGTTCCGGGTACTGTTTTGAATTCATTAGTTTACAATAAAAAATATCCTGAACCTTATTACGGAGTAAATAACAAAATTGAATCGGGCTTGATTCCCGATATATCTCAGGTTGGTCGTGATTTTTATACTTATTGGTTTCGTACCGAGTTCTCCGTTCCGCAGTCTTATAAAGGTAAAACTATTTGGTTGCAGTTGGATGGGATAAATTATCGTGCAGAAGTGTGGGTTAATGGTAATCTGCTTAGTTCTATTAAAGGTATGTTTTTGCAGGATTTTATTGATGTCACTTCGTTTGTAAAAGTTGGTAAATCCAATGCGTTGGCCATAAAAGTCTTTCCTGTAGATATGCCGGGCACATCTAAACCTAAATCATGGGGCGCTGCCGGTGAATTCCATAATGGTGGTAATGGTAATATCGGTCTGAACACAACGATGTTAATGACTGTAGGCTGGGATTTTACTTTTATGGATGGCATTCGTGATCGTAATACCGGTATCTGGCGGGGCATTTCTCTATATGCGACAGGCCGAGTGGCATTGCGGCATCCATTTGTTAAATCAGAACTGGAAAAGCCGAATTATGACCGTTCACGTGAGACTGTTTCTGTGGAGCTTATCAATCCTTCTACTAGTAATGGTGGTGTTACGTGTAAAGTGAAAGGAGAAATTATTGGTGAAAATATTACATTTGAGAAGAGTGTCAAACTAATTCGTGGTGAAGAGAAGGAAGTTGTTTTCTCTCCGGATGAATTTTCTCAATTAGTGATTGACAAACCACGACTTTGGTGGCCAGTTAATAAAGGGCCTCAAAATTTATACAACCTGAAACTGACTGTATCGGTAAATGAGGAAGTTTGTGATTCTTTGCAAACACGTTTTGGCATTCGAGAAATTACGTCTGATACAAATACTCCGGATAAATCACGTGTATTCTATGTAAACGGTAAACGTCTTTTTATCCGCGGTACAAACTGGATACCCGAGGCAATGTGTCGTAATTCTGATGAGCGCACTTATGCCGAACTACGTTATACCCGTCAGTCGGGTGTGAATCTGGTACGTATGTGGGGTGGAGGTATTGCAGAATCAGATTATTTCTTCCAGCTCTGTGATGAACTTGGATTGTTGGTTTGGCAGGAATTTTGGATGACAGGAGATACTCGGCATCCTCACGATAAAGGAACTTATTTGAGTAATGTTGCTTCTACTGTTAAACGTATTCGTAACCATCCTTCATTAGCTTACTATGTTGCTTCTAATGAAAGTACAGAAGTGACGGGTACTCCGCAGTTACTGAATCGTTTAGATGGGACAAGAGGATATCAGATGCAGTCAGAATGTGCAGGGGTACATGACGGAAGTCCTTATAAACAAGTCAATCCAATGCGGCACTATGAAAATACTGCTTCGGATCGTGGTAGTCGTGTTGATGGCTTCAATCCTGAGTATGGAGCACCGACATTACCTCTTGTGGAAATTTTACGAGAGACAATGGATGAAAAAGATCTTTGGCCAATTAATAAAGAAGTATGGGATTATCTTGATGGCAATGGTTTCCACCTGATGACTTCACTTTATACAGATCTTGTAAATCAGTATGGAAAATCTTCGTCTATTGAAGAGTTTGCCAAGAAAGCACAACTGGTTGGAGCTATGAATTCCAAAAGTATTTGGGAAGTATGGAATTACAATAAGCTTGATTATGGTGATCGTTTCTGTTCGGGATTGCTGTTTTGGTATCATAACTGTTCCATGCGCCAGGTTTGTGCTCGTATGTGGGACTGGTCTCTTGAACCTACCGCGTCTCTTTATCATACGGCGCGTTCACTAGAACCGCTACATGTTCAGTTTGATTATTTGAAAAATACCGTTTCAGTGGTGAATGATTATTATCGTTCATTCACAGGTTATAAAGTTATAGCACAAGTCTACAATTTGGATAGTCGCAAATTGCTTGAAGAATCTGCAATGGTAGATTTACCCGAAGATGGTGTTGTCAATGATGTATTAATTATCAATTTTCCAGAGAATATTTCACAGGTGCACTTCATCCGGTTATCATTGCTTGACGAGAAAGGAAATGAAATATCTTCCAATTTCTATTGGCGTTCAAACGATAAATATGAAGGTAAGAAAACCGTAACAGGACCTGCAACTTCTGGCTTCGAAGACCTGAATCTTATGAAGGCAGCTAAAGTACGCCTTTCTTATAAGACTCGCGAAGAAAATGGACGTTATTTTGTGGATATCACGATGAAGAATACAGCTCATGTCATTGCTTTCTTCAACCAGTTGCAATTCCTTGATAAAAAGTTGAGTCCTATTCGTCCGTCATTCTATACTGACAACTTTTTTACGCTTATGCCTGGTGAACAGAAAAAAGTGACAATTGAAACAGAAAGTAATAAACTCGCTTCAGGAGCCATTTTGGTGCTCAAAGGGTGGAATATTGACCGTAAGGAATATAAATTGAAATAACTGATAACAATGCGGAATAGTGTATCAGATTGATAGGACGGGAGGCTGTGTCAGAACAGATCTTTTTGACTCAGTCTTCTGTTCTTTTTATAAACATCAACAAATTGTAATTCATGAAACTGAAACAGATAATGTGTATGTGCGGCGGTCTGCTGATTGGTTGCTTGACTGCTTATTCTTTTCCAAAAGATAAAGTCAGGAAGAATGCAGATGACAAAGCGTGGGTGATTGGCTCATTTCAGCGTCCTGCTGATGTTAATCCTGTGATTACACCACTACCTACATCCTTCGAATGTCCTATGCAGGGTAAAACGATTGCATGGGAAGAGAGTGACACATTCAATCCTGCAACCACGGTAAAAGATGGGAAAATTGTAGTGCTTTATCGTGCTGAAGATAATTCAGCGCAAGGTATTGGTAAACGAACTTCACGCATTGGCTATGCAGAAAGTGAGGATGGCATAACTATGAAGCGCTGGGATCAACCAGTGCTCTTTCCTGCTGACGATGATTTCAAGGATTTAGACTGGCCCGGTGGATGTGAAGACCCACGTGTAGCAATGACCGAGGATGGACTTTACGTGATGCTTTATACTTCATGGAATCGTAAAACGGCACGCCTTTCAGTAGCTACTTCACGCGATCTTAAGCATTGGAAAAAGCATGGACCGGCATTTAGTAAGGCTTACGACGGACGTTTTCGTGATATGTTTTCAAAATCAGCTTCCATACTAACAAAAGTCAAGAATGGAAAACTGGTTATTGACAAAGTAGGCGGGAAGTATTTTATGTATTGGGGTGAATATGCTGTGTATGCAGCAACCTCAGACAATCTGATAGACTGGTACCCGGTGCTTGATGAAAAGAACGAATTGAAAAAGCTCATCACTCCTCGCAACGGATACTTCGACAGTGCACTGACAGAGTGTGGACCTCCTGCTGTTCGTACTGAATACGGTATCGTATTGATGTATAATGGGAAAAATAAGCATAAAGGCGGTGATGCGGCATATCCGGGTGGGGCTTATTGCGCCGGACAGGTTCTTTTCGATAATGCTGATCCATATAAGGTTTTGGACCGTTTGGACAAACCGTTTTTTTATCCCGAGGCCCCTTTCGAGAAAAGTGGACAATATAAAGATGGCACTGTGTTTATTGAAGGATTAGTTTACTTTAAGAAAAAATTATACTTGTATTATGGATGTGCCGATTCTAAAGTCGGTGTTGCTGTCTGTTCCTCCCAAGATTTCTTTTAAACTAGATAACTATCATTAGAAATATGAAAAAGATATTGATTAGCATAGGACTTAGTTTCGCTTTATTGTTAATAGCTGAAAACATTTGTGCCCAGAAACTAAATTTTGGATTGATGCAGAGGCAGAATAAAGAAGTTATTCCAAAATCTGCTTATTCTTTTCAAAAAGCAGTACGAAAAGCTAAGATTGATCAACCGGGTAAATTAGAGAGGCTTTCAGACTGGGAATATGTATTGAATATTGGTTGGGAATTATTGGAGGGATATAAGGTAAGAGAAGCAGATCAATCGGTTCATTCTTTGACATTGGATACTTATGATTGGTATAATGCAGTGGTTCCTGGTACAATTCTGACTACATTGGTCGAGCAAGGAGTGTATCCTGATCCTTTATGGGGCTTGAACAATTTGCAGATTCCTGATACGCTTTGCCGAATGGATTGGTGGTACAGAAATGAGTTCGATTTACCACACAATGAGAAAGGAAAACGTATCAGATTAATTTTGAATGGCATAAATTATAAAGCGGAGATATGGTTCAATCATCATTTGTTAGGTACAATGGCAGGTGCTTTTGAAAGGGGAGTGTTTGATATTACTTCGCTGGTACATTCTGATAAAAAAAATTTGCTAGCTGTCCATATTCTACCGCCTAATAATCCTGGTATTCCTCACGAAACAAACCGTATAGAAGGTATTGGAGGTAATGGAGGAGCTCTTTGCCTGGATGGCCCCACTTTTATTGCTTCTGAGGGGTGGGACTGGATACCGGGAATACGTGATCGTAATATGGGAATTTGGCAGGACGTTAGAATCCGTTACGGAAATGATGTAGAACTGGTCGATCCACAAATCATTACTGATTTACCTTTGCCCGATACGACGTCCGTTGATTTTATAGTACGTGCACAGATGAGGAATTTGTCAGATATATCTCGTACTGTGAATCTAAATTTTACACTTGGTGAAGTGGCGGCTATTTATCCCATTATGCTGAAAGCAAATGAAACACGTACAATAGAATTGACTCCTGCATTATGTGAAGAATTGACAATGAAGCACCCTCATTTATGGTGGCCAAATGGTTATGGAACTCCATATTTGTATGATTGTTCTATAAGTCTTGTTGATGAAAAAAGTGATACTCTTGATGTATATAAGACGCGTATTGGGGTGCGTGAGTTGGAATATGAACTTGCTGCTTATGATGGGGATGTTCCTGCAATACGATTAAATTACAATCCGATTGCCGCTTTGAAGGATGGGAAACCGGTATTTGATCAAGTAAAACGTAAAAGAACAGATAAAAATGTACGCTATACCAATTATAATGGTGAATTTGTTCCTGCTTTATTGAAACCTCTTCCTTCACCCGGAATAAAGAAAATTGAAGATGCGGCGATGAAGGATTACATGATAGTTAAAGTTAACGGTCAGCGTATCTATTGTAGAGGAGGTAATTGGGGCATGGATGACGGTATGAAACGTGTATCGCGTGAACGTTTGGAGCCTTTTCTGAAACTACATAAGAATTTGAATTATAATATGATTCGTAATTGGACGGGGGAGAGCACCGAAGAATTGTTCTATACGTTGTGTGATGAATACGGAATGTTAGTGATGAATGATTTCTGGCTTTCTACAGAGGGATTCAATTTGAATGTATTGGACAACGATCTGTTTATGAAGAATGCAACAGAAGTGATACGACGTTTTCGCAATCATCCATCTATAGCCTTGTGGTGTGCACGTAATGAAGGATTTGCTCCTAATGAACTAGAATATAGGCTCTCAGAAATGATAGCTAAAGAAGACGGAAGTAGACATTATGTTGGAAATTCCCGTTCGATTAATAGCTCCGGTAGCGGTCCGTGGCGTTATTTAGATCCTGCTTGGTACTATCGAAGTTTAGCTGGAGGCTTTCGTTCTGAAGTTGGAACTCCGTCATTGCCTACGGCGGAGACCATTCGAGAATTTATGGCTGAAGAAGATACATGGCCAATCAGTGATGTCTGGTATTATCATGATTGGCATAATCATAAATATGGTGACAAAACATTTAGTCAATTGTATGTGGAGGGTATTGAACAGAAGTTGGGCTCTTCTGACAATTTAGATGATTTCTGTACTAAGGCACAATTGATTAATTATGAAAGCCATCGTGCTATTTTTGAAGCTTGGAATAGTAAACTGTGGAATGACGCATCGGGCGTTTTGCTATGGATGAGCCATCCGGCATGGCCGAGTATGGTATGGCAAAATTATAGTTCTAATGGTGAAACTGCAGGTGCGTATTATGGCTCTCAAAAGGCTTGTCGTCCAGTTCATGTACAGATGAGGTTGGATAACCATCAGGTAGATGTTATCAATGCGACTTTAAAAGACTATTCCAATGTGAATGTTTACATGAATATTTACGATAAGGTAGGGAAAAAGCTGTGTTCTTCTAAGTTTGCGATAAAAACGTTACAAGCAAATGGGTTGACTCATGTTACTCGTTTGGAACACAGTGATATATTACCGGACTTTTATTGGGTGAAATTAGTCTTGGTAAATTCTAAAGGACAATTAATAGATGATAATGTCTATTGGATTAACAATAAAAAGTGGACTGGAACTGAAATTTCCGCATTGCCTATGACTTCGTTACACGTTATTATAGATGATTTTTGCAGAAAAGGTGAATACTACGAAGGAATAGTAGAATTAAAGAATCCTGGGAAATATTTGGCGTTTGCTGTTACGTTAGGATTAAGAAATGCTATGACTAATACGGCTATTCGTCCGGTTTATTTTGATGATGGCTATTTCTCTTTAATGCCAGGAGAATCGAAACGAATTTATTTCCAAGTTGCGGCAAAGCAAATAAGAGATACTATGGAACTGCAAGTGGGAGGATATAATGTACAAACGAAGAAAATGTCATTATAAAAAATGTGATGTCATTTTGTGTTTTAGTTGTTAAATATCAGCAAGCAAAGGATATATGAATTTAAAAACTTTATTACTTAGCAGTTTGTGCTTTTGTTATATTTCGGCAATGGCACAAGTCACGTTAGAGCAAGGAACAGGAAAAAGTAATTTCTCTATTGTTGGAGCTGATTCTAAGGCTGTGATATGTTTTGACAATGAGGATGCAATTGTGGTTCGTAAAAGTGTGGATTTGTTTGTGGATGATGTTTGCCGTGTAACAGGGCATACATTGAAGGTATTTGGAACGCATCCGGATAAAGTCTCTGCTCGTTATGCCATTATTGTGGGTACCATTGGAAAGAGTCAATGGATTGAAAAGCTGGCTTCAGATAACAAGATTGATACAACGACAATTGCCGGAGGATGGGAACGGTATTTGATTAAAAAGGTTGAAAATCCAGTGCGTGGAATTAAACAAGCGATTGTTGTTGCAGGGAGTGACAGGAGAGGAACAGCTTATGGATTACTCTCTATCTCACGCGCTATTGGAGTCTCTCCTTGGTATTGGTGGGCAGATGCTCCAATAACAAAACGCAAACAGCTGAAAGTATCAGTTGATGATTTTGTATCGAAAGAGCCAAGTGTAAGATACAGAGGTATATTTATTAATGATGAGGATTGGGGAATTTATCGATGGGCTAAGAATAACTTTGAAAAAGAACGTGGAAATTTCGGACCGAAAACTTATAGCAAAGTGTGTGAACTGTTGCTCCGTTTACAAGCAAATTATCTCTGTCCTGCTATGCACGATGCTTCTATGGCGTTTCATCGTATTCCAGAAAACCGCTTGGTTGCTGATAGCTTTGCCATTGTAATGGGCTCTTCCCATTGTGAACCTCTGTTGTTTAATACAGCCAGTGAGTGGAAAAAGGATAAAATGGGAGAATGGGACTACATTAATAATAAAGAAGGAGTGGACAAGGTCCTGAAGTCGCGACTGGAAGAGTGTGCTCCGTTCGAGAACGTATATACTTTGGCCCTTCGCGGATTACACGACAAGGCAATGAATGCAAGCAATGATATGGGTGAGCGGAAAGAAATGCTTCAGGAAGCACTGATGGCACAACGACAGATGCTGGTAGATATTATAGGCAAATCTGCAGAAGAGATTCCACAAGCATTTACTCCTTATAAAGAAGTGCTTGATGTATATGATGAAGGATTGGAACTCCCTGATGATGTGACTATCATTTGGCCTGATGACAATTACGGGTATATGAAACGTTTGAGTAGTCCGAAGGAACAGAAGCGTTCGGGGCGTTCGGGTGTTTATTATCATTCTTCTTATCTTGGTAAGCCACATGACCATTTGTGGATGAATACGGTTTCTCCGACGCTGATGTATGAAGAACTTCGAAAAGCATATGACATGACGGCCGATCGTATCTGGCTTCTGAATGCCGGAGATATTAAGTCTTGTGAGTTCGCTGTAGATTATTTTCTGACGATGGCCTATAATATTGATTCATTTAGTTTTGAGCGTGCTGCCAATTACCGTACTGAGTGGCTTTGCAAGCTATTGGGTCATAAATATGAAAAAGAATATCAAGATGTAATCAATTCTTTCTATGCTCTTGCTTTCCAGCGTAAGCCGGAATTTATGGGATGGGGATATCAGTGGGCAACCTATAAGCATGGTAACGAGCGGAATACAGATACTGATTTTTCATTGACTAATTATCGGGAGGTGGACAATCGTCTTGCAGAGTATACTCGTATCGGTGGGATTGTGGAGAGGATACTTGGAGAACTTCCGGAAGATGATAAGGCGTGTTTCTATCAGCTGATGTATTATCCTGTGAAAGGGTGCGAATTACTCAATCGCATGGTGCTTGCCGGACAACGCAATCGTCGATATGCTGTGCAGCAACGTGCTGCTACCAGTCGACTGGCAGAAGAGGCAAAGCTGTGTTACGATAGCCTTGATGTGATAACGAAAGGATATAATTCTCTGCTTGATGGCAAGTGGAATCACATGATGACTATGAAGCAGGGTTTTGCTACTGCTTATTTTAATTTGCCACAGCTGCGTGATGCATCGCTTGCCGAAAAGGCGTTGCTCGGTATTGCAGCCGAAGAGGAAGATTTGTTGAAAGGTGGACATAGTTTTCATGCTCTTCCTACGTTCAATACTTATTTGCGTCAGTCATATTATCTGGATGTCTACAATAAAGGGAAGACTCCATTGAAGTGGAAAATCACTCCATCGGATGAATGGATTTTGGTGGATAAAATGTCGGGAACCACGTCTACTGAGGAACGCTTGAATGTGTCAATTGATTGGAAGAAAGTGCTATCTGGCGAACGGGTATTGGGAGTATTGGAGGTCTCGTCGGATAGTGGTGACAAAGAGCAGGTCTATGTCTCAGTGTTCAATCCTTCATCTCCTTCGTTGGCAGAGATGGATACTTTGTTTGTTGAAAATAGCGGATATGTCTCAATCGATGCAGCACGTTTCCATCGTAAGACAGAGAATAAAGACATCCAGATGCGTATCATTCCTAATTTAGGTTGCGAAAATGCAGCAGTACAGTTAGGCGATCCAACTGCACCGATGCAGCGTACTGCCGGCCGTAATACACCGCGTCTGGAGTATGATTTCTATACCTTCGAACAGGGATCGGTAGATGTTTATACTTATGTACTACCTACTTTTGTCGTTTCGACAGACCGTGGTTATGCCGGTCATGAGTCCACCAATGTGGAAACCAAATATGGGGTGTGTATTGACGAAGGACCGGTGATGAATCCTTCTACCTCTTCGTTTGAGTATGCACAACTGTGGTATGAAAGTGTATTGAAAAACTGTCGCATCAATAAAACGACGTTGCATATAGATAAACCAGGCAAGCATACGGTGAAAATTATCTGTGGAGATGCAGGGACAGTGGTTCAGAAGATTGTGCTTGATTTTGGAGGTTTAAAACGTTCGTATATGGGGCCTCGGCCGACACGTAATAACTGATTAATAAGATATATGCAAACTCGGATTTTATCGGTAACGGCTGTAATGACCGTTACGAGTGTCTCTGCTTCTGCTCAACAGCAAGTAAAATTGCCCAATGTGGTGATTATCATGACCGATCAGCAACGTGCCGATCTTTGTGGACGTGAAGGATTTCCAATGGAGATTACACCCTATGTTGATTCTTTGGCTTATGTTAATTGCTGGTTTGACAAGGCTTACACTGTTGCTCCTGCCAGTTCTCCGGCGCGCTGTTCCATGCTTACCGGGCGTTTCCCATCCGCTACTCATGTACGTACCAATCACAATGTAAAAGACGTTTGCTATGAAAAGGATATGGTAAGTTTGTTCAAAGATTATGGGTACAAGACTGCACTTGTGGGCAAGAACCATTCTTATTTGAACCCTTCGGATATGGATTATTGGGTAGAGTATGGGCATTGGGGAAAGTCTGGCAAGAATAAGACTGACGCAGAGAAACGTGTTGCAGAGTTCCTTGACAAAGAAGCACCGGGACAATGGCTTCAGCCTTCCAAAATACCTTTGTCGCAGCAACAGCCTGTTGTTATAGTCGATGAGGCTTTGAAATGGGTGCATTCGCAGGATAATCCATTCCTGCTGTGGGTTTCCTTTCCTGAACCTCATAACCCGTTTCAGGTTTGCGAACCTTACTATTCTATGTTTGCACCGGATAAAATACCTCCTGTTCGGACTACATGTGAGGACTTAAAATATAAAACCGGTAAATATCAGATATTGGCAGATCTGGAGGATAGATCTTGCCCCGATTTGCAGAAGGACCTTCCGCGTCTTCGTGGTAATTATATGGGCATGATCAGGCTGATTGATGATCAGGTGAAACGTTTGATCGAGACTATGAGATCAATTGGAAAATATGAAAATACTATTTTTATTATTCTTTCTGATCATGGTGATTATTGTGGAGAATATGGCCTTATCCGGAAAGGCGCTGGCATTCCAGAATGCTTGGCACGTATCCCAATGGTGTGGGCTGGTGCTGGTATTTGCCAACAGAAAGGTCCTATGAATGCTCATGTCTCTATCGCTGATTTGTTTCCTACTCTCTGTTCGGCTATTGGTGCAGAAATCCCGTTGGGGGTACAAGGACGTAGTTTATGGCCAATGCTGACAGGGAAAGAGTATCCGGAGCGAGAGTTTGAGAGTATTTTAGTAGAACAAGGCTTTGGAGGTGCGGACTTTATAGAAGATGAGCCATTGACTTTTGAGGAAGAAGGGGCACTGGATCCTAAAGGAGTGGCTCGCTTTGATGAATTGAATACATGGACACAAAGTGGTACTCAGCGCATGTTGCGCAAAGGTGATTGGAAACTGATATTAGATAATTATGGGCGAGGAGAATTATACAATCTTAAAGAAGATCCTTCGGAAATCAACAATCTGTTTGATAATAAAAAATATGCCCTTATTCAGTCTGATTTGTTACAGGAAGCTTTAAGTTGGGTACTCCGTTTGCAAGACCCTCTGCCTGTTCCTCGTCATCGTTATATTTTCAAGCGTAATCCATTTAATTATCATTTTAAGTTTGGCCGGTGAATTTTAGCCCGTCAGGCTGGGAATTGTCAGCTTGTCAAAGGCCTGTTTCACAGCTTTGATTTGTTTGTCGTTTGATGTTACTTGTTCAGTTAGACCATTGTATCACAGTTGATAACTTCGGCAATGACGTTTATAACTTCTACGATCTGCAGCCAGATATTTTGTAAGCATTCGATAAACTACAAGTTTTGAACCTTTATATACAACAATA
>ERZ779664.304-NODE-304-length-25754-cov-3.769680_pt1 | contig 25754 bp, 19 predicted proteins | sample MGYA00511478_ERZ779664 | MGnify/ENA primary metagenome ERZ779664 (study PRJEB29588, sample SAMEA2160437) | human gut metagenome | biome: human gut; feature: human-associated habitat; material: faeces | place: Denmark | collected 2008/2010 ...
CGATGCAGAAACCTTCACGCCCCATTGATTGAGATGCCGGTGCGACAGCACTGTCGAAGGAGAGGTGCCAATGAAAAAATTTCATATTACAAAATTCTATTTTAACCTGTTTGTCGCATTGTTTGTTATATTTCTATTTTTAACTTTTTTTTATACAAAAATTTTAAGTGAAGACGGAAGTTTAAAGGACTTTCACATTGAAAATGCTTGAAGTTATAGTCTTAAATAGTATATAATATAAGAGAAAGATAGAGGTATGTTATGAATAAAGTATTGCCACTTATTTCTCTTTTTATTATAAGCATAATTAGTATTTTTTATTGGACACTTAAATCAAAGAATGAATTATATGATGCAAAATGGAATGCACCAGACACAACTTTAGCAATTACGATCAATGGTGAAATTAGTATAACATTTCCAACTACGAATGCTTATGAAGCAAGTGTAGAGTGTACTAATGGTACAGGCAAGGTAGAATGGAATGGTACTAAATGGGTTCTTACTACAAGTGGAATAACAAAAGGAAGCACTAAATGCAATGCTAAGTTTAATAAATTAACATTTGCTGGAACTATTCTAGCAAATAACGAAGTAAAAACTCCACTTACTACACCAGGAGCAGAAGTAAGTGCTTATACTTTAGATGATGTAACAACTACAAGTACATATAGTGTATCCAGTACAGATCAATCATATTATGTAACATATGGAACAGGATGGAAAGCAAATGGTACTAAATTTAATTTAACAGGCACTGCTGTAACAACAAATACATATGCTAATTCATATTCTAGTTTAGTTGGAAAGTATTTGCCATATAGTTCTATATCAAGTTCTGGTTCAAAGACTGCCGGAACAATGATGACTACAACTAATTTAAGTAGTGTATATTATGTGGTAAGTGCTACTTCGAGTAGTTTTACTTATAAAACGATTAGTTCAAATAAAAATACAACAGAAGCATTACTTGCTAGAGCAGAAGATGATTATGGTACATCATACTACTTTAGAGGAGCAGTTAAAAATAACTATGTAGAATTTGCTAATAAATGCTGGAGAATAGTTAGAATAGGTGGAGATAATACAATTAAACTAATACTTCACAATGACAATACATCTAATACATCTAATCCATGCTCATCTGCAAATAATAACACTACTGCTGCATTTGCTCACTATAATGGAGATACTTATACAAGTGTATTTAATTCAAACTATGCTGATAATGCTTATGTAGGATTTATGTATGGAACAGTAGATTCATCAACATATGAAGCAACTCATGCAAACATAAATAAAAGTACAATTCTAACAAACTTAGAAATATGGTATAATGATAACCTAAAAACATGCGAAAGCGTAATAGATGATAATGTATTTTGTAATGATAAAACAAATGTAACAGATACAAGTTATGACCCTATGAATGCATTTAATACTAGCCAGATTACAGGGCTAGGATATAGAACTAATGGAACATATTATGCAGCATATAAAAGATTATATACAAATAAAACTCCAAGTTTAAAATGTAATGGAACATTAAGTAAGATAACAAGCAAGATAGGACTAATAACAGCAGATGAATTAGTATATGCAGGAAACGTTGTTGTAACTTCAGGCTCAACAAGTTATTTACAAGAAAATGCAACAGGCTCTCATTGGTGGTCTATGACTCCTAGTGATTATTATGTGGATCAGTTGCTACCTTCACTAGCAACGGAAGCTCAGGTTTTGCTAATAAAGGATAATTGTTCAGTAGATAGATATAAAGTCAATAGAAGCAACGCTGTTAGGCCTGTTATATCTCTTATACCTTCAACTGCAATTTCTGGTGGTTCTGGTACATCAGAAGATCCTTACGTAGTAAAATAGAATCGCAATTTGATAAAACTCCCTAAATATGCTATAATTGTAGTAATTAAGGGGATTTTTATTATGGAGGTTATTAATTTATCTAGTAGGTCTTTTAAAGGGTTAAGGACTCTTGAATTACCTAATACTGTATATAATACTGAGGGTAAGATATATATTTATGAGGATAAAGATAAGTGGATAAGAGGATACATTTAGTTAAGAGGTTATATATTAATAGTGGCCCTATATTTAGTAACAAACTTGCTACTGTTAATTCTTTAGTTGATTATGAAGGACAGATTGGTATACCTGAGTTTGTTTATCCAGAAAAGTTGCTTACTGTAAATAGAGAAATTGTTGGTTTTACAATGCCTTATGTTCCGTCTACTAATTTAAAGGAGATTTTATCTGATTCAGCTACACCTGCTGAAGTTAAGATAAAGTATTTGAAAGATATTGGCACTATTTTGGAGAAGATGGAAGAGGTTCGTAAGTATGCTGATCTTGAGGATTTTTATTTAAATGATTTACATGAGGGTAATTTTATAGTAGATAAGGAAGGTACTCTTAGAGTAATTGATTTAGATTCTTGTAAGATTGCTGGTAATATGCCATTTTGTTCTAAGTATTTATCTAGAATGAATCCTTCTATTAGTGATCTTCCTGGTAAATATAAGTTAAGCAATTTTAGATGTTCAGGAGATATTATTCCTAATAAAGATACTGATTTGTATTGTTATATAATTACAGTTTTAAATACGCTTTTTGGTAGAGAAACACATAGATTACCTCTTGAGACTTTTTATGATTATTTAGAGTATTTAAGAAAGATTGGTGTTTCTACTGAACTTATCGATATAATTTCTGATATTTATTCAAATAAACATAATACTAATCCAAGAGATTTGTTGGATGGATTAGAGCCGGTATTTTATAAGTGCCATGAAAGTGTATTTAAGAGTTTGACGAAGCAAAGAAGATGCCAATAGAGGCATTTTTTATTTTGATTTATTGAAAAAAGAGTGCTCTCGTGTTAAAATACTGGCAAGGGAAGAGTGATATTATGAAAAATAAAGTTGAACCTAAAACATTATCTGGTTTTATGGAGTTAATGCCACAAGATCAAATACTTTTTAGTAATATTAAAAGAACTATTGAAGAGGTATATGCTAGTTATGGTTATTATGAACTAGATACTCCTATTATTGAGTCTTCTGAAGTTTTACTAGCTAAAGCTGGAGGAGAAACTGAAAAACAAATTTATCGTTTTCAAAAAGGAGATAGTGATTTATCTTTAAGATTTGATTTAACTGTGCCACTTGCTAAGTATGTTGCTGCTAGATATAATGAGCTTACTTTTCCATTTAAGAGATATCAAATTGGAAAGGTATATCGTGGGGAGCGTGCTCAAAAGGGAAGATTTAGAGAGTTTTATCAGTGTGATATAGATGTTATTGGTAATGAGTCTTTATCACTTATGTATGATGTTGAAATACCAAGTATTATTTATGATATATTTAAGAAATTAAATTTTGGTAAATTTCAAATTCAAATTAATAATCGTAAACTTTTATCTGGATTTTTTGATGCTTTAGAGCTTAATGATTTAGTATCTGATATTTTAAGAGTTATTGATAAGATTGATAAGATTGGCTTAGATGCGGTTAAAGATGAGTTAAGATTACTTGATATTAGCGATGATAAGATTGAAAAAATAGCTGAGTTTATTTTAATTGAAGGAACTACTGAAGAAAAACTAGAAAAATTAGAAAATTTAGGTATTCAAAATGATACATTTAAGGAAGGCTTAGAAGAATTAAAGTTTGTTATTGAAGGACTTAAGTGTATGAATGTTGATAGTGATTATTATACTATTAATTTAACTATTGCTAGAGGCCTAGATTATTATACTGGAACAGTATATGAGACTAAACTTGTTGATTATCCATCTATTGGTAGTGTATGCTCTGGTGGTAGATATGAAGATTTAGCTGGTTACTATACAGATCAAAAGCTTCCTGGCGTAGGTATTTCAATTGGGCTTACTAGATTATTTTATCAGTTAAAGGAAGCAGGTATTATTACAAGCAGTGAAGTATCAGCATCAGATGTAGCTATCTTACCAATGACGATGAATTATGCGTATATTTGTAATGTTTTAAATAAAGTTAAGGGTGAAGGCTTAAAAGCCGAGGTAGTATACTTAAATAAGTTTAAACAATTAATGAGATTTGCTGATAAGAATAATATTCCTTATGTAATTATTATTGGTGATGATGAGATTAATAATAATGAAATAGCAATAAAGGATATGGCTACAGGAGAGCAAACTAAACTTAAACTAGATGATATTTCTAAAATTAAAGAAATTGTTAAAAGATAGTTTGACATTATAAAAAAACTAACGTAAAATATAAATAGATTTTTGTTAAAAGACTGTTATTACAAGGTTATATTTAAGAGAGGGCTAGATGGTGTAAATGCCTAATATATAGTAATAATGGAACACTTTGTTAAATAACAAAACGCTAGAAAAGCGATAAAATTATAAGACTGCACTAAGTGAAGTAAGGTGGTACCGCGGATATGTTTCGCCCTTACGTAATTAGTGCTTTTATTTTTTAGAAAGGATTGTTATGGAAGAGATTATAATTGAAAATAAGAAGAGGGAGTATATAGCAGATATTATTAAGTCTATTTGTGAGAAGTATAGATTTAATAAAGTTGATGGTAATGAAATAAGTAAAGTTAATGGTAAGGTTTATTCTTTAAATAATAGTGATTTATTTATAAAAGGTGATGCTACTTCTTTAACTAGAGATGCTGAAGTAATTAGTTTAGTGTATCAAATATTTAATCTTTTAAATGTAGATGCACTCATTAAGATTAATATAAGCGATTCTAAATATGATAAGTTAAAAGAGTATCTTGATCTATTAGAGATTAACTTTGAAATTGATGATAAGATAAAGACTAATGGTTATGCTTATGAAGTATACTCTAATGATATTAAATTAGGTGAAGGTAATAGTAAGATAGAAGTTAAGATTGATTTAGAGAAAACTATTAAAGAAATAGAAGATAATGGTACTAATATTCCAGTAGAAGAAAATATAGATGTTTTATTTACTGCAACAAGTGAGAATGAATTAGAGACAGCGTCTTATTTAATGCAGAATTTAAGACTTAATGGATTTATTACCGAAATAGGTGATAAGTTAAGTGCTAAGTTTAATATTATTTTAAAAGATAAAGATTTAGAACATAATGAAGTTATTATTAAGGATAATGTAACTGGGGAAGAGACTAAGTCTAATATAAATGATATAGCAGAATATCTAGAGATGAATATATAGAAAGAGGGATAGAGATGAAACTAGATGTAAAAGATTTATATGATGGTATAAAGGATTATATGGATAAGGAGGTAACACTTCAAGGATGGATTAAGAATCATCGTAAGCAAAAGGAATTTGGATTTATTGATTTTTCTGATGGTACAAGTTTCAAGCATGTGCAGTTAGTTTATGATAATAGTTTAGAAGAGTTTGATGAGATTGCAAAACTTCATATTGGATGTGCAATTACGGTTACTGGAACAATTATTAAATCAGAAGGTGCTGGACAAGATTTTGAGTTAAAGGTTAAAACTATTAAGTTAGAAGGAGACTGCCCAGAAGATTATCCAATACAGCCAAAGAGACACTCTAATGAGTTTTTAAGAGAGATGGCTTATTTAAGACCTAGAACAAATTTATTTAATGCGGTGTTTAGAGTTAGAAGTGTAGCAGCATATGCTATTCATAATTATTTTCAAAGCCGTAACTATATATATGTTCATACGCCACTACTTACTACTGCTGACTGTGAGGGAAGCGATCAGATGTTTAAGGTAACAACACTTAATTTAAATAATTTACCACTTACTGAAGATAAACACGTAGATATGTCTAAAGATTTATTTGGCAAGCTTGCATTTATTACTGGTTCTGGTCAGTTACATGGTGAAGCATTTGCTATGGCTTATAAGAAGATTTATACTTTTGGTCCTACGTTTAGAACAGAAAATTCAAATACGAAAACTCATGCTAATGAGTTCTGGATGATTGAACCAGAGATAGCGTTCTGTGATTTAGCTGGCCTTATGGATATTGAAGAAGAGATGCTTAAGTATATTGTATCTTATGTTTTAGAGAGATGTTCTGATGAGATTGATTTCTTTGATAAGTTTGTGAGTAAAGGTTTGAGAGAAAAACTAGAAAAGTTAGTATCTTCACATTTTACAAGAATTACACATCATGAAGCTGTTGATATTTTACTTAAAGCTGATAAGAAATGGGAGTTTACTCCTTCATATGAGGATGATATTGCTAAGGAACATGAAAGATATATTACTGAATATTTTAATGGACCTGTGTTTATTACTGACTGGCCAAAAGACATTAAGGCTTGGTATATGAAAGTTAATGATGATGGAAAGACTGTTGCTGCTGTTGATTTAGAAGTACCTGGTGCTGGTGAACTAATTGGTGGATCTCAAAGAGAAACTAATATTAATGTACTTGAAGAGAGAATGAGTGAGCTTGGTGTAGATAAGAGTGCTGTTGATTGGTATGTTAATTTACGTAAGTTTGGTGGCTGTTATCATTCTGGATTTGGTATGGGATTTGAAAGATTAATTATTTATCTAACTGGGGTTGAAAATATTCGTGATGTTATACCATTTCCTAGAACACCTGGTAACTGTGAATTTTAAGGAGGATTATGAAGGAGTTTACTGAAGAGGAAATAATTTCTTATGCTGATAAGTTACTTATTGGTTTATCCAGTGAAGAGAGTTTGTCTATTAAGGAAGAGTTTAAGTTTATAGATAAGAATATTGATAAGATTAATGAGATACCTAATTTAGCTAGTATTAAGCCAGCTACTAGTCCTTTTGATCTTTATGAAGGAACGCTTCGTGAGGATGTTGCTGAAGAAAGTGTAGACATCGATGACTTACTTAGGAATACTGGTGAAGTTGATGGAAGAGAAGTAAAGGTTCCAAAGGTGGTAGAGTAATGATAGATGAATTAAAGAGTAAAAATAGTGAAGAGTTAGTTAGTGAAAGTATTAAGAAAGCTAAAGAGACTAATGTTGAGATTAATTCATTTGTAACTATAATTGATAATCCAGAACATGTTAATAATGAAGAAAGTCCACTTAATGGAATACCTTATGCTGCTAAGGATTTGTTTAGTACTAAGGATATTTTAACTACTGGTTCGTCTAATATTTTAGCTAATTATGTACCATTTTATGATGCTACTGTTATTAAGAGATTAAAGGATGCTGGAGCTATTCTTATTGGTAAGACGGTATGTGATGAGTTTGGTTTAGGTGGAACAGGTACTACAGGACATACTGGTGTTGTTAAGAATCCATGGGATACTATGAGAGGAGCCGGTGGTTCGTCATCTGGTTCTGCTACTAGTGTAGCTTTAGGTATTGTACCCTTTTCTCTAGGAACTGATACAGGGGATTCTGTTAGAAAGCCTGCATCATATTGTGGGGTAGTTGGGTATAAACCTACTTATGGACTTATTCCTAGATATGGGGTTTTACCTTTTGCATCATCACTTGATCATGTTGGTTTATTTACAACGTGCGTTAAGGATGCTGCGATAGTTACTGATGTGATTAAAGGTTTTGATGGAAAGGATATGACTAGTTTAAGGACTAGTGAGAATCTTACATCTGGTCTTAATGGTATTATTTCTGATAAAAAGTTATTTTACATTAAAGAATTAACTGATATAGAATATTATGATAATCCTAGTGAAGAAGTTATAAAGACACTTAATTTATTTAAAGAAAATATTGCTAAAATAAAAGAACTTGGTGTAGAAGTTTATGAAGAAAGTCTAGATGAAAAGATAATTGATGCACTGGGACCAGCTTATACAATTATTTCTTGTGCTGAAGCAACCAGCAATTTATCTATGTATACTGGAATTAATTTTGGTATGCGTGGTGTTGGCAATAATATTAAAGATATGATTAAGGATCATCGTACTAAAGGATTTAGTTCTTTAATTAAGAGAAGACTTGTTATTGGTAGTTATGTTTTAGAAGAGAAAAATCAAGAAAGATATTATCTAAATGCATGCAGGGTAAGACAATTAGTAATTGATAAGATGAATGAGTTTTTAAGCAAGTATGATGCGTTAGTTATGCCAGCGAGTTTTAAAGCACCACTTTTAGATGCTGCCAATGATGTTATTACTGAAAGTAAGAAAGATGTTGCTAGTACTCTTTTAATTGGTAATTTTGGAGGATACCCATCTATTACAATTCCTTGTGGTTTTGTAGATAATATGCCAGTTGGACTTAATTTAACTGGAAGAGTTAAAGGGGATAAAGATTTATTAAATATTGCATATGGTGTGGAACAGAAACTAGGGTATGCTGGACAAACTGTAGGAGGTAAACATGAGTAAATATAAAACAATTATTGGGTTAGAGCTGCACTGTGAGCTTATTACTAATTCTAAGGTTTTCTCTCCTAGCCGTAATAGTTACTGCGAAGTGCCTAATTCTAATGTTAATGAGATTGATATGTCTTTTCCAGGTATTATGCCTTATTTAAATAAAGAAGTAGTTAAGAAGGCTTTAAAGATGAGCATGGTTTTAGGGTGTACTCAGCCTGATGAATTAGTATTTGATCGTAAGAATTATTTTTATCCGGATTTACCTAAAGGGTATCAAATTACTCAAGTTACGAAACCTGTTGGTATTAATGGACATGTAGAACTGATTTCTAATGGAAAACCTTTTATAGCTGAGATTCATGATATTCATTTAGAGGAAGATACTGCTTCCCTTGATCATTATGATTTCTTTTCATTAATAGATTATAATAGAGCAGGAGTTCCATTAATTGAGATAGTTACAACGCCTTGTTTTGAAGGTGCTGATGAAGTTGTTGAGTTCTTAGAATATTTAACAAATAGTCTTAAGTATTGTGGTATTTCAGAAGCTGATACTAAGAAAGGACAAATTAGATGTGATGTTAATGTTAATCTTAAAAATGATGCTGGTGAGTATGTAACACCTAAAGTAGAAATTAAGAATATTAACTCATTTAGTAATGTAGCAAGTGCGATTAAGTATGAAACGTATAGACAAACTAAAGCATTAGAGGATGGCTTAACTGATGAGTTATGTCAGGAAACTAGAAGATATGATGAGACTACTAATACTACTATACGTATGCGTAAAAAAGAAGGAAGCATTGATTATAAGTATTTTGTTGAGCCTAATATTCCAAGAATTAAAATAGATTCTAAGTGGCTTGAGGAGATAAAAAGTGAGATACCATCTTTACCAAATGAAAGACTTAAGACTTATATGGAAAAGTATGGATTAAGTGAGTATGATGGCAAGATTCTTGTTCGTAATAAAGATATTTCGGATTATTTTAATAAATGTTTGCTTCTTGGAATTAATCCTAAAACGGCATCTAACTGGATTACTACGGAGATTATGTCTGTTATTAATAAAGAAAGCATTAATATTAAAGATTTATTCTTAACTCCAGAAAGATTACTTCAAATAGTTAAAGCATTAGAAGCTAATACGATATCTTCTAAACAAGCAAAAGAGTTATTTGCTCTTACTCTAAAAGAAAATGCTGAACCAAATGCTTTAATTGAGAAGTATGGAATGAAACAACTAGATAATGATGATGAGCTAGAGTCTATTATTAAAAAGATTTTAGATAATAATGCATCTCAAATAGAGGCATACTGGAATGGTAAAACTAATATGTTTGATTATTTTGTAGGTCAAACAATGAAAGAAACTAGAGGTAAAGCTAATCCAGTTAAAGCAAAAGAAATTATTTCAAGAGAGTTAGATGCAAGAAAGTAACTTAATATTTGACATAAAGCAACCACAAAATGGTTGTTTTTTGCTTTTTCTTTAGTATAATTAAACTTGAAGGAGAGTATTATGATCAAATTAAAAGATGTATCCAAGTATTATTATAATAAGGGCCTTATAACTTCAGGTATTACTAAGATTAATGCTGAGTTTAATATAGGTGAGTTTATAGTAATTACTGGTGAGAGTGGTAGTGGTAAGTCAACTTTACTTAATGTTATATCGGGGCTAGATACTTATGAAGATGGTGAGATGTATATTGATGGCAAGGAAACTAGTCATTATGGGGATGAGGACTTTGAGGAGTATCGCAAGGAATATATTAGTAATATCTTTCAAAATTTTAATTTAGTTGGAAGCTATACTGTATATCAAAATATTGAACTAGTTATGCTTATTAATGGATATACTAAAAAGGAAGCTAGACCTAAGATATTAAAGCTTATTAATGAGGTAGAACTTACTAGGTATAAGAATACAAGAGTGTCTAAACTATCTGGTGGGCAGAAACAGAGAGTCGCTATTGCTAGAGCGCTTGCTAAGAATACGCCAATTATTATTGCGGATGAGCCAACTGGTAATTTAGATAAAAGGGCTGCTGAAAGTGTACTTAAAACGCTTGCTCTTACTGCTAAAGATAAATTAGTTATTGTTGTAACTCATAACTATGAACAAGTTGAAAAATATGCGACAAGAAAAATAACAATGTTTGATGGGAAAATTTTAGAAGATAAGATTATTACTAAAACTGATGAAGTGAAAACAGATGGTAATTTGGAAAGTAAGAAAATGAAGCCGTTATCTAAACTTAGGTTAGGTGTTAGAAATACGTTTAATATTGTTCCTAAATTTTTATTACTTCTTGCTGTGTTCTTGTTTATGTTTGCAGCTATTACTACTGAGATGGCTGGTCTTAGAGAAAATAAGTATGAGGAAGAACGTGTTGGTAATAATTCATATTTACAGAATAAGGACACAAGTAGAATTATAATTAATAAGAGTGATAAATCACCATTTACTGATGAGGATTATCAAAGAATAGAGGCACTAGGCAATATTTCCAGAATTCAGAAAGATGATTATTTGGAGGATTTAAGTGCTAGTTTATATTCGGACTATTATTATATAAGTGGTAGTGTTATTAAAAGAACTAGTCAAAAACTTGATCTAGGTAGGAATATAGAGAAAGATAACGAAGTTGTTATCCAAATGAATAAAGAAAATAATACAATAGGTGATCCTGAGAAAATTCTTAATAAGGAGTTTATGTATAATTATCAAGATAATACTACTAAGTTAAAGGTTGTTGGGATTATCTTTAATGATGATTTGGATTATGAATCTATTATAGAAGTATCTGATAATATGATTAATGAGTTTATTTTAAATTATGTTATTAGTCGTACTACACAAACTTTAACTGTTAATGGTGCGGATACTTATTGTAATTTATTTTATATTGATAGTGTTAATGATAGTTCTATTTATGTTAATGAGAATTTAAATAATAATAGTTATCCTATTAAAATGGTCAGTTTATCTTTAAGTAATACGTATGTTAATAAAGTGTTTGATTTGAAGGTAGAACATGTGTTAAATAAGTATAATTCTAAAAGGTTAACTGGGTATTCCTATGAAGAAAATACTTGTTATTTAAGTAAAAATTTAATTAGAAATACTTTAATAAGTGATAAGTATCAAACTAGTGTATTTGTTAAAGATGAAGTTAAGATAAATGATACGATAAACGATTTAATGAATTTAGGATATAGTACTTATGCTGTTAAAGATATGCTAATTAATGAAAGTGCGACAATGACATATATTTATAATATTATTAATTTAGTTTTGATGATTATTATACTTGTGGCGATGTTCTTTATTTCATATTTAATTATTAAATTAATTTTAAAATCACGTAAGAATTATTATACAATTATTAGAATACTTGGTGGAAGTAAGAAAAATTGTAAGAGTATCTTAAAGATAGAGTTATATACTATTTTAAATATAGCATTCATTGTTATTATTTTCCTTGTGTATATGATAACTAGTGGCATGATAGATATTTCTTTAAGAAGTAGTTTAAAATTATTAAATATAAAAGATTATGTTCTAATTTATATTTTGATATTTGCACTAACTTATTTAATAAGTGTTCGTTTTGGTAGATTTATCTTTAAAGAAAGTGCGATTAAGACTTATAACGAGGAGGAAGAATAATGATAAGGCTAGAAAAAGTAAATAAATATTACAATAAGGGTAAGAAAAATCAAATCCACGTTATAGATAATACTAGTTTAGAATTAGGGGAGAAAGGTTTAGTTGCTCTTTTAGGGCCATCTGGATGTGGTAAAACAACTCTTTTGAATGTTATTGGTGGTTTAGATAAAATTAAAAAGGGAAAAATTTATGTAAATGGACAGAAGATAAGTACAAGAAGGTCTTATAAGGTAGATAAGATACGTAATTTAAATATTGGATATATTTTTCAAGATTATAAGTTAATAGATAATTTGTCTGTATATGATAATGTTGCGATTGTCTTAAAGATGATTGGTATTAAGGATAAAAATGAGATTAAAAAGAGAGTTGAATATATTTTAAATAGTCTTAATATTTATCGTTTTAAATCAAGACCAGCATCAATGCTTTCTGGAGGCCAAAGACAGAGAGTTGGAATTGCTAGAGCATTAGTAAAGGATCCAGATATTATTTTAGCAGATGAACCAACTGGTAATTTGGATTCTAAGAATTCTTTAGAGATTATGAATATTATTAAAGCAATTTCTAAAAATAGATTAGTTATTTTAGTTACACATGAGACGGAACTTGCACATTTCTATGCTGATCGTATTATTGAGATTGAAGATGGCAAGATTGAGAAGGATTATACTAATGATAATAAGAATGGTTTAGATTATCGTATTGAAAATAACATTTATTTAAAAGATTTAAAACATCAAGAAGTTAATGATAAAAATTTAAAATTACAAATCTATGAAAATAAAGAAACTAATTTAAATATTACTTTAGTTGTTCAAAATGGTAATATTTATATAAAGAATGAAGGAACAGAAAAAGTAGAAGTTATTGGAGCAGATTCAAATATTGAACTTATTGATGATCATTATAAGACAATTGCTAAAGAAGATGCTGAAAAATATAATTTTGATTTTCAGAATATTATTAGTAAAGATTTTAAGAAAAAGTATTCTAGTATTTTTAATCCGATAACGTTTATAAAAAGTGGCTTTAAAAAGATTATTAATTATAAACCACTTAAGAAGTTTTTACTTCTTGGGTATATGGCGGCAGCTATGTTTATCTTATTTAGTGTAAGCAGAATAGCAGCAACTTTTGTAGTAAAAGATGAAGATTTTATTAAGTATAATGATACATATATTCAAATTAGTACTAATAAGTTAAATGTTGCAGATTATAATAAGGTAACCAATATAGATGATATTAATTATGCTATGCCAGGAGATTCTTTAGTTAGTCTACCTTTAGTGTATAATAATTTACTTCAAACTACTGGTGTAAGAGAGTATGTTACGGGATCTCTTGCTAGTGTTAAATTACTTAAGAATGAAGATATTTTATATGGTAAGATGCCAGTAAATAAGAATGAGATAGCAATAAGTAAGACTGTTGCTGAAAAGGTTTTAAGTAATGGTTATGCTAAGGAAGCGGGTATTAATACTATTAATGGGTTTGTTGGTAAGATTATTAAGTTAGATTATTCTAGTGATATGATAGTAACCGGTATAGTGGATACGTCTAATCCTTCAGTTTATGCTTTTGAAGAAGAGTTTACTAATATCTTATATAATAATGCTTTAAATGAGGATAAAGCTCTTCAGCTTTCTAATATGGGAAGCGTAGAGTATACTTTAAAGGAAGGCAAGAATCCAGAAAATGTTTACGAGATTATAGTTCCTTATAGTCAAAGATATGCTTATCCATTAAATGAAAAAGTAGATGAGAAAATTAATGATAAGAAATTAAAAGTTGTTGGTTATTATTTATCTAGTAAGACAAGTAAGTATATAACTAATGAAGAGACGATGAAAATGCAACTTATTAATAATTCTAGAAGTATTACAATTAGTTCTAATGATAAGGAAACTGTAATAGAAGAGTTAAAAAATAGAGAAATAAGTGCAAGAGATACTTATGAAATAGCAAGAAATGAATATGTTAAGGATAATGAGAGTGCGACGAATGCAATTTTAATATTTTCGGCAGTTATTATAGTAATATCTTTAATTGAGGTATTCTTAATGATAAGATCATCATTCTTATCTAGAATTAGAGAAATTGGTATTTATAGAGCAATTGGTGTTAAAAAGAAAGATATTTATAAGATGTTCTTAGGTGAGATTTTAGCAATATCATTTACCGCATCTTTAGGTGGTATTATCTTAATGACTTATGTTTTATATAATATTACTCAGATTAAATTTTTAACAGATTTCTGTGTTCTTAATCCATTTACTATTGGTATTTCGGTTATTATTTGTTTTGGATTTAATATAATTGTTGGACTTATTCCAGTAGCAAATACCATGCGTAAAAGACCGGCAGAGATTTTATCGAGAAAAGACATTTAGGGTCTTTTTTTCTTGAAGTGAAATTGAATAAATGGTAAAATTAAAATAGAGAAGAGGTTAGAAATGAAAAAAACTATTATAGGTATTTTGGTTGGTATATTATTATGCTTTGGTGTTTTTGGAGGATTATATTTTGCTAACGTGATTTCGTTAAATAAGCATAATGAAAATTTGCCGAATAACAATGCAAATACTGAAAAAGAAACTTCAATGGTAAGATATAGCAATTATTTAAAAAACAGAAAAAATGGGCTTAAAAAATTTTTTAGTTCATCTACGCCTAATGATCTAATTGAAAATTCCGGAAGATATACTGAGAAGGGAACTAGTTTCTTATATGAAAAATCTTTTAGTGCTACTATTACGCCTGAATTTAAGTTAGTATTTGATGTTGATGGGCTTGAGAAATATAGTGATTTTGTGGTTGATGAAGGTGTTATTGATTTATTTTTGGTTTATGCTGGGAATGGCGGATTTCAGTACTTTTACTATTTGAAAGATGATGGCTCTTTAAAGAGTTTTTGCGTAGATTGTGTATGGGACGATGAGTTGGAAATTAAAAACGAAAATATAAAAAATGTGGTTTCTATTGGACAAGTTTCTGATGAGTCATCGTATGATGCTCTTGCAACTGATATCGATGGAAATGTCTATGTAATGCGATAACTAAATTAGTATTAGATTAGAAAGTAGGGATAAGATGAAACATATTATGCCAGTAAAAGATGATACAGATCCTATACTTAAAGCATATTTCAAAGTTGAAGAAGAGGCTTTTCCTAGTAAAGTAGAAGAACTTTATATTAAACTTGCTAATTTAGTAAGTGATTATTTTGAGTATTATGGTATGCTTAGTAAAAAACAAACTGATTATGATGCTAGTTTTAATATAATTACTAGTTATGGTTCGAAAATGATGACTTTAAAAGCTAAAATATTTGTTATAGAAGAGCAAATTAGAAGTATTGTTTCTGGGCAGATGAGTAGTAGTGATGTTAATCTTTTACATAAGTTATCATCACAACTTTATCCATTAAAACGCAGTTTAGAGACTATGCAGAGACAAGATGATAATAATAGAAAAATAGTAAGTTCAAAGAATGATGAGATAAGTTCTGTTCATAGTTTACTTATGAGTATAATAGATAGTATTCGGGATATTTTAAAAGAGATTATTAGTTTGGATATAAATGGAGTTAGAAGGTTAGATAGAATAAAAGTAACTAATAAACATGAAAATGAGATAAGTGAAATTTTTAAATTTAGTAAAGATTATGGGAATATTTTTATTTCTTATTTACATTCTAGTGTAGATGCTAGAATTGCGGCTTTTAATATGATTGAAGCTATGGCAGATAAGATTATTTCTTTATATAATCATAATGTTTTAGGTGAAGGCTTTAGTATTGAAGAGACTGATAGGTATAAGGTTGCTGATAATATTATTACTTCTGCTTCTTTGGATAATCTTATTAATGGTAGGGATGTTAATGATATCGAAAAGTTGCAGTCTGAAGATATTCCTATTTTAAATGAAAGTGCAAAGTTTTTAACTACTGGGTTAATTAATCCACAGCTTATTGAAAGGTATAAGACAGAAGTTGTTAGTTATAATAATAGAATGCTTTTAAAATCATTAGAAAATGGTGCTCTTAGAAGTTATTATATTTAAAATTAAGGGAAATATCTAGATTTCCTTTTTTTAGTGTGATATACTAATTTTATAGTAAAGAGGTTGGATAAAATGTTTGGAAAGATAAAGTATATTAGTGATAATACTGCGGTTGTTGAAATTAATAAAGATGGTAATCTTGTTAGTAATTTAATGAATTTACATGTTGTATTTGAATCTAATGGTGATAAACTTTTGGGTGAAGTTAAGAATGTTGATGAAAACTCTGTAAAGATAGAGTTATTAGGTGAGTTTGTTGGTACTCGTTTTATTGCAGGTACTATTAAAAAACCTACTTTAACAAGTACTCTTAGAGTAATTAATGAAGAAGAACTTGATATTATAATGGGTAAGGCTGATGAAAACTCATTATATATTGGTAAGAGTCCGATTTACAAAGATAGAAGTATTTATGCAAATATTAATGATTTATTTTCAAACCATTTAGCAATATTTGGTAACTCTGGTTCAGGTAAATCTTGTTCAGTTTCAAGGATAGTACAAAACATATTTTTAAATCAAAACTTCTTAGCGCAAAATGCAAACCTTTTTATTTTTGATGCTTATGGTGAGTATAAGAATGCTTTTAGAGATATAAATAAGATTAATCCAGCATATCAATATAAGTTTTTAACGACTAATCCAACAGAAGAAACGGATATGTTATTTCAGTTACCTGTTTTCTTATTTACTAATGATGATGTTGCACTTTTACTTAATGCAGATAATCATGCACAGCTTACAATTATTGAACGTATGATGAAACTCGCTAAATTATTTAGCCGTAATGATGCAGTTACAGAGAAACTTAAGAATCACTTAATTGCTAAAGCTATTCAGTCAGTATTATTTAGTAATCAAAATGCTTCTGGTAAGAAAAATGATATTTTTACAATTATTTCATCTTGTCAAACACCTGCATTTAATATGAATACTGAGATTCAAGGTATTGGTTATACAAGAAGATTTAGTGAATGCTTTAAAATTGATAGTAAGGGCGAGTTTGGTGAAAGTGTTCTTATTAATGAATATATTGCTAAAAATCTTAATGAAGAGTTAGAAAGTACTATTGAGGTTCCTAGTCAGGCTTTCTTTACATTAAGGGATATGGAGAAGGCTTTAGAGTTTACTTTAATTGGTGAAGGGTTCTTAAATAATAGATTAATGCAAGATTCAGCAATTATTTTAAAGGTTAGATTACACTCTATTATTAATAGTCGTAATGCTTTGTATTTTGACATTAAGCAGTATATTACTTTAGAACAGTATATATCTAGTTTAATCGTATTAAATCATAGACGTAGTCAAATTATTAATATTAATTTAGAAGATGTTGATGATAATTTAGCGAAGGTTATTGTTAAGATTGTTAGTAAGATGATATTTGATTTTTCTAAGTCACGTAAGATTAGAGCATCTATTCCATTTCATTTAATTATAGAAGAAGCACATAGATATGTTGTAGCAGATAATGATAAGTTCCTTCTTGGTTATAATATATTTGAACGTATTGCTAAGGAAGGCCGTAAGTATGGCGTACTTATTGATTTAATTAGTCAAAGACCAGTTGATATTTCAGAAACTGTTGTAGCACAGATGAGTAATTTCTTAGTACTTAAAATGACACATCCAAAAGATTTAGAATATATTGAAAAGATGCTTCCAAATGTTTCAAGTGATATTATTGAGAAACTTAATTCTTTGCAGTCTGGTACGTTAGTATCATTTGGTAATGCTTTTAAGATACCATTACTTATTAAGATGGATTTACCAAACCCATTACCATACTCTAGTAACTGTGATGTTATTGCTAGATGGAAAGGAAATAACTAATTATAGTTAAAGTGATTATGAAGAAAGAAATGAAAAGGGAAGTAGAGGATGCATTAGAGATATTAAATGGCTTAATTAGTAACTATAATGATTTCTTTATTAATGAAAGTAAGCCGATTCCAGATGAGATAAAAGATACTTATTTAAATGTTGCTAAAGCGTTTATGAACGATCTTAAAGAAGAAGATTTAAAGAAATATCAAAAGTCTTCTTCTTATGAAGATTTAGTAAGTAAATATAATACTCTTAAAAATAATGTTAGTGAAGCAGAATCTAGAATAAAAGAGCATAATGATAAAGTAATAATGCTTGATAAAGAAAATAAAATTAAAGATATGGGTGAGATTAGTAGTGATGCATCTATTCAAGATGATATTATTACTGTGCCTAGTGAAGAACTTCTTTTGGTAAGTAGTGCTGATGATAAACTTAAATATGTTACTGATAAGATTAAGTATGTAACTTCTTTAGAAGGCACTTTACAAGAAGAAATATTAATTCTTACTTATACTAATAAGGATTCTAAGAGTTATATGAATGCTCTTAAAGATTATCCTAATGTTGGGGTTATGCCAATAAATAAGTTTATATATTCATTAAGAGATATTAAAACAACAGAGGTGTCACTTAATAAAGTGATAGATGAAGAATTATCTAATAACTTAAAGGATGATAATTATACTAGAAATTTAGTTTTATATTTATTACATTATCATCAAAATACATATTCTTCTTTAGCGTTTAGTGATAAAAATTCTTATAATGATTATCTCGATAGTTTGAATTTAAAGACACTTAATGGTGAAACAGTAAGTAGTCCAGCGATTTTAAATATTACTGATTTTCTTACTGAGAATAAAGTTAATTATAAGATTAAGAATATTTTAGAAGATAATGAGATATTTAATGTAATTAGTTTAGATAATGATATAGATATTATTTATTTTGAGTTAGATGAAAAAGGTGAGAGGCCAGTATTTTTTAAAGATAGTTATATAGAGACAGTTGATAAGATTAGAAGCGATTATGAAAATAGTCATACTAAGTTAGTTGAGTGTTATGCTTACGAAAAGAAAAATGGTTCTATTATTAATAATTTATATACTAAGTTATATGATGCTGGTGTTAAGTTTGCTTTAGAGGATGCTAGTGTTCTTTTAGAATTATTAGAAAAGCAAAATCCTAACTTAATACCTTCATTAAAAGAAACTATGTTAATTACGATTAAGGCTTTAATAGAAGAGAATAAACCGTTAGAAGAATTTAACCAGACATTAAGTGAACGTAAATTTGCGGAGCTTTTAAAACCTATATATGATAAGTATAATATTTCAAGTGATTTCAGTAATGAGACTTATAAAATAATAGATAATCTTAAAGATAATTTAAATTATAAATTTATAATTTTAGATAACTTTGAAGAAATAACTACTTCTAAGTTTAAGTTAATTCAAAAGATTAAAAATATAACGGGTGCTAATTTATTATTTTTAGGTGATGATTGGCAAAGCATTTATCTAAATAGTGGGACTAATCCTAAGTATATTAAAAATATTAAGAAGTATTATCCTGATATTAAAATTTCTCTTCTTCCGTATAAACCAATTAATTTTAGACTTTATGAAATTGCTAAGAAAGTTATTAGTATGACAAATAATTATTATGATAAGAATGTAGAAGTAAGTGATAGTTTTTCTTCTATAGGTATTATACGAGTTAAAAATAAGGATGATATTAAAGATAAACTGATAAATATAGTTAAGAGTTTACCTGGTAGCATTACTATTGCAGGTAGATATTCTGGCGATAATGTTGATATTCCTAATACAAAGTTTATTTTAATAAATGACACTAAGATATATAATTCAGATTATACTTTTATAATAAACACTGAAAAAGGATTATGTGGTTATCCAAATGAGTTAATCAATAATGTTATTTTAAATAAAATAATAGAGATAGAACCAGCAATATATAATGAATACCGCACATTAGCAAATATTATTAGAAATACTAATAAAAGAGTATATTTAGTTGTAACAGAAGAAAATACATCTAAAGTATTTAGAGATATTATTGATACTTATAAGGATGATATTTTAGCAGGGAAAAATGAATGCCCAATATGCGGGAGTAGTCTTATTATAAAACCATCTGGTGATAAAGAAGAGCTTGAGTGTTCTAATGAAAAATGCAGTTATCATAGTGATATAAATGATAATTAATTGTATAGGGCTTGAAATGTAAGTTAAATTGTGATAGACTTGGAGTTAGTTAAAAAAGTTTTGATTAGGACATGGCATTATTCTTAATCTTATTAAGCGAAGTTATGATGGTGAAAGATAACTTAAGAAAGAGTATTTGTTACTACCTATGAACTGGTCTTGAAAAAGAACCCCGGTGATGAGCCGTTACTTAAATAAAGGTAAAAATGGATGGTACCGTGTTTATGCACTCCTGCTAATTATGGCAGGAGTTTTTTTTAACTAAGAAGGAGGATTTTATGATAAATATTAAAGAAAATGAAGAACTTCACGTATTAAACCATAGCTGTGCTCATTTACTAGCACAAGCTGTAAAGCATTTATATCCAAATGCTAAATTCTGGGTAGGACCTGTAACTACAGAAGGATTCTACTATGACATTGACTTAGGAGATGTTACTTTAACAAATGATGACTTACCTAAGATTGAAAAAGAAATGAAAAAAATTAGTAAAGATGGTAAGAGAATTGTTCGTGAAGAAATATCTAAAGAAGAGGCTTTAGAAAAGTTTAAAGATGACCCATATAAAATTGATTTGATAAGCCGTATGGATGAAAATAATACAGTTATTTCAATGTATACTCAAGGTGACTTTACTGATCTTTGCCGTGGGCCACATGTAGCAACTGTAAAAGAACTTAAACATTTTAAACTTTTAAAAGTAAGTGGTGCTTACTGGAAGGGTGATGTTAAAAATAAGATGCTTCAAAGAATCTATGGTGTTTGCTTTACTAATGAGGAAGATTTAAATAATTGTCTTGCTGAAATAGAAGAGGCTAAACAAAGAGATCATCGTAAGATTGGTAAGGATATGGAAATATTCATGACTGATGAATTAGTTGGTGCTGGTATGCCTTTATGGCTTCCAAATGGAGCAATTATTAGAAAACAACTAGAAAATTATATCTATGATAAGGAACAAAAGTTAGGGTATAATCATGTATATACTCCATGTGTTGGTACAGTTAATCTATATAAGACTAGCGGACACTGGGATCATTATAAAGAAAATATGTTTCCAATGATGAAAGTTGATGATGAAGAATTTGTTTTAAGACCAATGAATTGTCCTCATCATATGCTTGTTTATAAAAATAAGTTACATTCATATAGAGATTTACCTATTAGAATTGGTGAATTTGCAACTGACTTTAGATATGAGGCAAGTGGTGCTGTTAAAGGACTTGAAAGAGTTAGATGCATGTGTCAAAATGATGCGCATTTATTTGTAACACCTGAACAAATTGGTGATGAATTTAAAAAAGTTGTAAGTCTAATCTTAGACGTATATAAAGATTTTGGTATTAAAAATTATAAATTTAGATTATCTTTAAGGGATAAAGAAGATAAAGAAAAATACTTTGATGATGATGAAATGTGGGATATGGCTGAAAATAAGCTTAGAGAAGTACTTAATGACTTAGGTGTTGAGTATTTTGAAGCTAAAGGTGAAGCAGCGTTCTATGGGCCTAAATTAGATGTTGAGGTTAAACCTGCCGTTGGGCCTGAGGTTACATTATCAACTTGTCAGTTAGACTTCTTACTTCCTAGAAGGTTTGAATTATCTTACATTGATAATAAGGGTGAGAAAAAAATACCAGTAGTTCTTCATAGAGCTATCTTTGGAACTTTTGATAGATTTACGGCATTTATAATTGAAGAAACTAAAGGCGCATTTCCTCTATGGCTTGCTCCTTTACAAGTTAATATTATTCCGGTAAATCCCGACTTACATTTGGAATATGCCGATAAAATATGCAAACTTTTAAAAGATAACAACGTAAGAGTAGAGATAGATGATCGCAATGAAAAGATCGGTTATAAGATGAGAGAAAGTCAAACTAAAAAAGTACCTCTAACACTTGTTCTTGGTGATAATGAAAAAGATAATAATCAAATAAGTTATAGAGAATATGGTAAACAAGAAACAATTACTTGCTCTATAGATGAGTTTATTAGTAAGGTTAATGATTGTATTAAGAATAAGGAACAAAACTTATAAAATATGTCAAAAATACAAAAATAACTTTTAATAATACAATAATAATGATATAATTAAAGTACCTAGAAGATGGTCAAATATAAAACCGACTAATGGTGAATATAGGGAATCTAATTAGCAGTGGTGTTGAAAACTAGCTAGCCTAGGCTCCTAAAGCTGTCTATGTGATGCCCACCTTGCGTGCGCGCGGGTTTTTATCACTGCGGCTGTCTTCTAGGTTTTATTATATTTATAAAGGAGAATATATGTTCGAGAGACTAATAACATTAATTGGTGAAGATAATGTAAATAAATTAAAGAAAGCAAATGTATTAATTGTTGGTTTAGGAGGAGTAGGAGGCTACGCTTTAGAAACATTGGTTAGATCAGGCATTTATAACTTAACAATTGTTGATGGTGATATAGTAGAGCTTAGCAATTTAAATAGGCAGATAATATCTAAGAGGGATGTTATAGGAAGACCTAAAGCTTTAGTAGCACAAGCAAGAACTCTAGAGATAAATCCGGATGTTAACTTAAAGGTTATTAATCAGTTTATTAGAGAGGATAATTTTTCTTTACTTAACATAGATAGTTTTGATTACGTTATTGATGCATGCGATGATTTGAATTTAAAACTGCTTCTTATAAAGAATGCAGATAAATATAAGTTAATTTCTTCTATGGGTACAGCTAATAAGATGGATATGACCAGATTTAAAATAACGACAATTGATAAGACTTCATATGATCCTCTAGCTAAGATAATCCGTAAGAAGATAAAAGAAGAAAAGATACGAACTAAATTTAAAGTGGTATCAAGTGATGAAAAAGTAATGAAAAATGGAACTAAATTAGGCACTATAGCATATATGCCAGCAGTATCTGGTTTACTTTGTGCATCATATGTAATTAATGATATTATAAATAAATAAAGGTTGTGGTTTTGATGATATATATTACTGGAGATAAACATGCTGATTTCAGAGATGTTTTAAGTAAAAGAAACAATAAAATTGATATTATTTTATCTCATACATGTCCTTATAAATATCTTCCTAGAGAAATGTTTTTAGCAGAAATAGATCAAAGTACTGTAGATTATACTACTGAGTATTTTCTTGATGAAATAGAAGATAAAACCGATTACAAATTGTGGTATTGTGGTCATTATCATACAGATAAAACAATTGATAAAATTATATTTATATTTCATGATATCCGTGAATTTAAATAAATGAATAAACAATTAAAAAAGATCTCAAAATAAATGAGATTTTTTTTATGTACTTGTACTTTTTAAATCTAATCTATGATAATCATGGATATTTTCTAGCAATATTCCCTTTGAATCATAATTAGTTACTATTTTAAAATATATAAGTTTATATTACTGTTCATAAATCCACTGGATTTACTTAGTCTTTATTAATTAAGAATGTTGCTAGTTTTTCTGGGTCGTCATTATTCATAACTATACTATATATTAAATCAACTACTGGCATTTTAATTTTTTTACGGTTAAGTAGGGTATAGATACTTTTTAGGGTATAATATCCTTCAACTGTAGTGGTTTCTAAGTATTTTTTAGCTCCATCAAAGTCTTTCTTACCTAAAAGAATACCATAAGAATAGTTTCTACTTTTAACGCTTGTACAAGTAAGAAGTAAGTCTCCAATACCAGCAAAACTAAGTATTGTCTTCTTTCTGCCACCTAAAACTTTTATAAGCCATTTAATATCATGCATTGATTCAACTATTAAGAAACTTCTAGTTGATTCATTATAACCAAGACCAGTAATAATACCAGCTGCTACTGCAATAACGTTTTTAATTGAACCACAAAGTTCAACGCCAATCATATCAGAACTCTTTCTTAATTTAACACTATTACTTGATAGGGTTTCAATTATTAATTTAGAAGTTCTTCTATTAGATGCTGCTAAACTAAAGCCAATTGGTTCGCCACTTGCTAAATCTACTGCAAAGCTTGGGCCTGATATAACTGCATAATTGCTATTATTAGAGTTCTTCTTAAATACTTCATGAACAAATTCACAACTTCCTTGTTCAATTCCTTTACTACCAATACAGTATACTGCATCTTTTTTAGCATATTTATTAATTTTTTTTGTTACATCACCAATATATTTAGCACTTGTCATTAGATAAATAACATCAGCATCTATTACAGCATCTTTGATATTGTCAGTAAATTTCATTTCCGTAGGTATTTTAATACCAGGTATAATTTCTTTACCACTCTGTATTTCATTTAATTTATCTTTACTACTGCACCATACTGTTACATCATTACCATTTTTAAGCAAATTAACAGCGATAGCAAAGCCAAATGCCCCTGAACCTATAACTACACATCTCATTACTTTTTCATCTCCTCATTGACCTTATTTAGGCCATTTTCATATTTATTAAAGTGTGGACTATAAAATTTTGTATTAACTAGATTATCTGGTAAGTATTGTTGTTTAACATAATATTTAGGATAGTTATGTGGATATTTATATTGTGGACTATTTGTTCTAATATGGCTAGGAACTTTACCAGCACCACCTTTACGTACTACATTAATAGCTTTATCTAGTGCTATATGTGCAGTATTACTTTTAGGAGATAGAGCCATTTCAGTTACAACAACACTTAATGGAATTCTTCCTTCTGGCATACCAAGTAGCTTGACAGCTTCAATTGCAGCATGCACTTTAGGCCCAATTCCAGGATTAGCTAGGCCAATGTCTTCATAAGCAATAACGCTCATTCTTCTAAAAATGATATCAAGATCTCCCGCTTCTAAAAGGACCGCTAAATAGTATAGGGCAGCATCTACATCACTACCACGTATGGATTTTTGAAAGGCACTAATTGTATCATAATAACCAGAATCATTTTTGTCAGCAAATAGGGGAACTTTACCATTAACTGAAGTTACAACTTCCTTAGTAACCTTTTTATCACTAGAACTATAATAACAAACTTCTAGAAGGTTTAGTGCACTTCTTAAATCACCATTTGAATAACTTGCTATGACTTTAATTGTGTCATCATCTATTGTAATATCTTCTAGTTTTTGAATTCCTTTTTTAAGTCCTATAATTATATCGTCGGTACTTAATGGCTTAAGTTCGAATATCTGACATCTACTGCGAATTGCTGGATTAATTGAGTGATATGGATTAGATGTTGTAAGACCAATAATAGTAATTAAACCGCTCTCTAAATATGGAAGTAATATATCTTGTTTATCTTTATTCATTCTATGTATCTCATCTATAACTAAGATCATTGAGCCATTCATTTTAGCTTCTTCAATAACAATATCAAAGTCTTCCTTTTTGTTTACTACGGCATTAAGTGTTCTATAGGTCATATTAAGTTCATGAACTATGGCACTAGCAATACTCGTTTTACCTGTTCCAGGAGGTCCATATAATAAAACATGGTCAAGAGGTTCTCCTCTCTTTTTTGCTGCTTCTATGTATACTTTTAGATTTTCTTTTACTTTATCCTGTCCAACATATTCTTCAAGCAATTTAGGTCTTAAAGAATTTTCCATTCTCTCTTCAATTGCATCTTCAATCTCTGG
>ERZ779664.324-NODE-324-length-24604-cov-7.964561_pt1 | contig 24604 bp, 22 predicted proteins | sample MGYA00511478_ERZ779664 | MGnify/ENA primary metagenome ERZ779664 (study PRJEB29588, sample SAMEA2160437) | human gut metagenome | biome: human gut; feature: human-associated habitat; material: faeces | place: Denmark | collected 2008/2010 ...
TTTTCTGGCACTTCCATTAATGATTACAATTTTCATGCGTGTATCCTCCAACTTCAGATTTGTATATCTCTATTATACCATAATGATAGTGGTATGTGAAAAATTATATATTCATTTAAAGTGAATTTTTATGCAAATTTACCACTTTACTGCATTAAAATTTAATACTTTTTTTATAAAATGTGCAAAATATAACAAAAAGTGTTGGACAAAATGTCCTATACGAGGTAAAATGCATATATGTAATCAAACAGCACATTTGAAGGTTGTGCAGATAGTATTGGTTATATTTTGCGAATTGGGGGGATTTTTCATGAGAATATATCATGCTAAGGATTATGCAGATATGAGCAGAAAGGCTGCAAATATCGTATCGGCACAGGTGATTATGAAGCCTAATTGTGTATTGGGACTGGCTACAGGCTCTACACCTATCGGCTTGTATAAGCAGCTCGTTGAGTGGTTCAAGAAGGGGGATTTGGACTTCTCAGAGGTTATGACGGTGAACCTTGATGAGTACAAGGGATTAAGCCGTGAGAATGACCAGAGCTACTATTATTTTATGCATCAGAATTTGTTTGATCATGTGAATATTCCGGTTGAGAATACTCACCTGCCAAACGGCATGGAACCGGATTCACAGAAGGAGTGCAAGCGCTATACAGAACTGATTCAGTCTCTTGGCGGTGTTGATTTACAGCTTCTTGGTATCGGGCACAATGGTCATATCGGTTTTAATGAGCCGGGAGAGTCTTTTGACAAGCAGGTACACTGTGTGAATCTGACAGAGTCTACTATTGAGGCCAATAAGCGCTTTTTTGCATCGGCTGATGATGTTCCGAAGCAGGCTTATACAATGGGCATCAAGACAATCATGCAGGCTAAGAAGATTCTTATTGTTGCAAGTGGTGAGGATAAGGCAGAGATTGTGCACAAGGCTTTCTTTGGACCGATTACACCACAGGTGCCGGCTTCTGTATTACAGCTACACAATGATGTTACGCTTGTAGCGGATGAGGCTGCACTGAGTTGCTTGTAGATATTTTTTAGTTGAGAAGGTGCATGTATATGATAATAAAAAATGCAAGGGTATTTACAGAGGATGGCAGCTTTATGCAAGGTGATGTTGTCGTTAAGGATGGCCGTTTTGACAGTGTTTTGAAGAGAACAGCTGACACGGACGCGGCTAATGACAGCGCACCGCAGGAGATTATAGATGCATCAGGTCTTATCATGATACCGGGTCTTGTGGATATTCATTTTCATGGATGCAAGGGAGCTGATATGTGTGATGGCACCAAAGAGGCGCTTGATGTGATTACAGCATACGAGGCTTCTGTCGGAGTGACGAGCGTGTGTCCGGCTACTATGACCATTCAAAGGGATGAGCTTTTGAGTGTCATGAAAAATGCCGGTGATTATAATTATCATGGTGGTGCACATCTTGTAGGTATCAATATGGAGGGACCTTTTATCAGTCCTTCTAAAAAGGGCGCACAGGCGGCAGAGAATATCATGCGATGTGATTATGATTATTTCTGTGAGCTTCAGGATGCGGCCCATGGCTTGATAAAGCTTGTAGATATCGCTCCGGAGGAGCCGGGCGCGATTGATTTTATAGACAGGGTAAGAGGAAGTGTTGTGGTTTCAATAGCACATACGGCGGCTGATTATGACACCGCGGTAGAGGCTATTGAGCATGGTGCAAGCCATGCCACACATTTGTATAATGCGATGCCGCCGCTTCATCACAGGAATCCGGGAGTTATCGGGGCTGTGAGAGATTCAGAAAAGTGTCATGCAGAGCTCATTTGTGACGGTGTGCATATTCACCCGTCGGTTATCAGGGCAACATTTGCCATGTTTGGTGCGAAGCGCATGATTTTAATAAGTGACAGCATGAGAGCCACAGGGCTTGAGGATGGAGAGTATACACTCGGTGGACAGGCAGTGACGGTCAGAGGTCCGCTTGCCACACTTCATGATGGGACAATTGCCGGCTCGGCAACCAATCTGATGGATTGTATGCGTTTCACAGTAAGGCAGGCAGGTATTCCGCTTGAGGAGGCAATTATGTGTGCTACAGCCAATCCGGCTAAGGAGATTGGCATCTATGATGAAGCAGGCAGCATTTCCGCAGGAAAGAGAGCAGATTTTGTGCTTCTCAATGATGATTTGGATATTGTGAGTGTGTATATCGACGGAAAGGAGATATCATGTTAGGTTTTTTTAAGAATAAATCAAAGGGAAAGGTGATCTGTTCTCCGTGCAACGGCAGAGTGGTTCCTATTACAGAGGTTCCGGATCCTACTTTTTCTGAGAAGATATTGGGAGACGGCGTGGCCGTGATTCCTTCTGAGGGCAGGTTTTACGCTCCGGCGGATGGTGAGGTGACAGCTGTATTTGATACGCTTCATGCTTTTACCATGACGACCACTCAGGGAGTCGAGCTGCTTTTGCACATTGGTCTGGATACAGTGACACTAAAGGGTGATCCTTTTAAATCACATATTTCCGTTGGTGATCAGGTGAAGAAGGGTGACCTTTTGATGGAGGCTGACCTGGAGCAGATTAAGGCAGCAGATCTTAATGTCATCACTCCGGTTTTAATTGGCAACACTGCTGATTATAGTGAGATAAAGATGCTCAAAGAGGGAAATGTATCCGCCGGTGATGAGATTTTAAGTCTCGCGTAGATATGAATATAATTATATAATAATAACGAACTTTATTGGAGTATCTCCAGTTTAGTATACATAATGTAAAGGAGGGGAAATTTATGAAATTTCTTCAAAAACTGGGTAAAGCTTTAATGCTTCCCGTAGCAGTACTTCCTATCTGTGGTATCCTCATGGGTATTGGATATTTTTATGTCCTGCAACCATGCAGGGTGGTGACATCGAGGGAGTGCGTAATTTAATAGGTCTGTTTTTAGTTAAAGCAGGGGGCGCTTTGATTGACAACATGGCCATCCTTTTTGTAATCGGCGTTGGTGTCGGTATGTCGGAAAAGAACGACGGTACCGGCGGTATTGCAGCTTTAGCTTCATGGCTGATGATGACAACACTCCTGTCTACAGACTTTGTTACAAAAATCATGCCATCTATCGCTGACAGCGCTACAAAGACACTTGCATTCGATAAGATTGAAAACCCATTTATCGGAATCTTGGCCGGTATTATCGGTGCTTTGTGTTACAACAGATTTAAGGATACAAAGCTTCCTGACTGGCTGTCATTCTTCAGTGGCAAGCGTTGCGTAGCAATTGTCGCAGGTGTTGTTTCAATCCTTGTATCTGTAGTATTACTGTTTGTATGGCCATTACTTTTCGGTGCTCTTGTAGCTATCGGTAAAGCAATCGTTGGTTTTGATGTAGTCGGCGCAGGTATCTATGCATTCCTGAACCGTCTGTTAATCCCTACAGGATTACACCACGCATTAAACAATGTATTCTGGTTCGATACTATCGGACTTGGAGACCTCAAACATTTCTGGGCAGGCGAGACATCAAAGGATGTTTCATGGAGCCTCGGAATGTACATGTCAGGTTTCTTCCCATGTATGATGTTTGGTATTCCTGGTGCAGCACTTGCTATGGTTAAGTGCGCAAAGCCTGCTAAGAAAAAGGCTGCCATCGGTATCCTTGCTTCTGCAGCTATCTGTGCATTCATCTGTGGTGTTACAGAGCCTTTCGAGTTTGCATTTATGTTCCTTGCTCCTGGTCTCTATGTGATTTATGCTTTACTTTATGGTATTTTCACAATGGTTACAGTAGCTCTTGGATTTAGAGCAGGCTTCTCATTCTCAGCCGGTGCGATGGATTTATTATTCTCATCTTCACTTCCGGCTGCAGCAAGGGTTGAAAAACAAACAAACGTTTGCTATAATAAATTAAGTGAGGAAATAAAAGTATATTAGGTTTAGTAATTTAAGTATTCATTTAATTTATTGTAATTAGGGAAAATCCAATATCAATCGATTGATAGAAAGAGTGATTTTATATGAACATATGGCTAAAGTTAAGGAAAACAGCTGCAATTACACTATGTGAGTTACTTGCAATTGCTACAATTTTTATAGGCTGTGCCTCCACTGATTTATCCGGCACGGAAGGTGCCGGGCATGCCGCAGGAGCTGTAGTGGCAGGGGAGGATTCTTCCGGTGCTTTAGGCAGCAAGGATAAAGTGGATGGGCCGCAGGAGGATCTGGTAAACAACAATTCCTACGTTTCCCTTGATGCGATTCCGGCATATGATGGCAAGGCATACGTGGCCGTCAACAATAATGAGCCTTTTTTTACGGACAGCGATATGACTACCACTGCTTTTGAAAATTACAGTGATTTGGATTCACTTGGCAGATGCGGTGTGGCTTATGCCAATATCTGCAAGGATATCATGCCGACTGAGGAGCGTGGCAAGATAGGCATGATAAAGCCATCAGGCTGGCATACGGTGAAGTATGATGTGATAAAGGACAGGTATTTATATAATCGCTGTCATCTTATTGGCTATCAGCTTGCCGGCGAGAATGCCAATCCGAAGAATCTTATTACCGGTACGAGATATCTGAATGTGGAGGGGATGCTTCCGTTTGAGAATCTGGTAGTGGATTATGTAAACAATACAGGCAATCATGTACTCTACAGGGTGACTCCGATGTTCTCGGGCAGCAATCTTGTTGCAAACGGCGTTCTCATAGAGGCAAAGTCGGTTGAGGATAACGGTGGCGGCATACTTTTTAATGTCTATTGCTATAATGTGCAGCCCGGAGTCGGAATAAACTATGAGAATGGTGACAGCTGGCTGGATGGCACCACAGGAAGTACATCATCAGGCTCAGACAGCTCAGCAGCAGAAAATAGCGCTGCAGATTCCTCAAACAGCGAGATGATGGTTCATATCACTGCAACCGGCAAGAAATACCACCGTGCGGGCTGCCGGACCTTGAAAAAGAGTGACACAGAGGTAACGCTTGATGAAGCAAAATCCATGGGCTTGTCTCCGTGTGGCATCTGCAATCCGCCGCAGTAGATATGCATTAGCATTTGCAACCGTTCACAGCAGATGCTCGTTATCTTTGCAGTCCGTATAATTGCCATAAACCCTTGACGATTGCAAAACCGAAAAGTATAATAGAATAGCTAATGAATTCAATATTTTAATATAGATGGAGGAAACCAAATGGCACTGAGCAAAAAGCCGGTCAACGGCATGAAGGATATACTACCTGCAGAGATGGAAATCCGTGATTATGTGACAAGTGTGATCAAGGATACATACAGAAGCTTCGGATTTACACCGATAGAGACACCATGCATGGAGAATATAGCAAATCTCACAAGCAAGCAGGGCGGAGAAAATGAGAAGCTGATCTTCAAGGTAATGAAGAGAGGCGAGAAGCTGAATCTGGAGACAGCAAAGGAAGAGTCGGATGTAGTAGACTTTGGAATGCGCTATGACCTTACAGTGCCACTTTCAAGATATTATTCAAACAATGCCAACAACCTGCCATCGCCGTTTAAGGCACTTCAGATGGGCAGTGTATGGAGAGCAGACAGACCTCAGAGAGGCCGCTACAGACAGTTTACACAGTGTGATATAGATATACTCGGAGAGCCAAGCAATCTGGCAGAGATAGAGCTGATTACAGCAACCACTACCACAATCGGCAGACTCGGCTTCGAGAACTTTGAGATAAGAATCAACGAGAGAAGAATCCTAAAGGCTATGGCAGCTTACAGTGGTTTTGCTGAGGAGGACTACGACAGCGTATTTATCACACTCGATAAGATGGACAAGATAGGAGTGGAAGGTGTTGCAAGTGAGCTTGCACAGGATGGCTATCCACAGGAAAATATTGACAAATATCTTGATTTGTTCAAGCTTTTGGAGCAGACAAGGGATGTCACTGAGGGTGTAAATATACTTTCAGAAAAGCTCGGTGAATATTTAGACGAAGAAGTGGTTACAAATATGACAGAGATAGCTACGGCTGTCAATGCCACAAAGGGAGCAAAGTTTGAGCTCGTATTTGACCCTACACTTGTTCGTGGAATGAGCTACTACACAGGAACTATTTTTGAGATATCAATGCCTGAGCTTGGCGCAGCCTGTGGCGGTGGCGGACGATATGACAAGATGATTGGAAAGTTCACCGGAAATGATGTACCTGCCTGTGGTTTTTCAATCGGTTTTGAGAGAATTATCCTGCTTCTCATGGAGAGCGGCTTCAAGATTCCTGAGAGTCCAAAGAAGGTGGCTTATCTGGTTGAGAAGAAATATCCGGCAGACAAGCTTGTTGATGTCATGAACCAGGCAAAAGACGCAAGAGCAAACGGACAGCAAGTGCTTGTTGTGCGCATGAACAAGAACAAAAAATTCCAGAAGGAGCAGCTTATGAAAGAGGGCTACGAGGAGTTTGTTGAGTTCTTTAACAGATAGGAATCTGATAAGCAGCAGATTAGCTGTGCAGCAGCGGTACCAAACAGTTATTAGAATAAATATATAGTAGAAATATAAGGAGCATAAAATGGCAGAATCAATGCAGGGCTTACATAGAAGCCATAGATGTACAGAGGTATCAAATGCCAATATCGGTGAGAAGGTCACCGTGATGGGCTGGGTACAGAAGAGAAGAAATTTAGGAAGTCTCATTTTCGTAGATTTAAGAGACAGAAGCGGAATACTTCAGATAGTATTCGGTGAGGAAAATGTAGGTGCAGAGGGCTTTGAAAAGGCAGGCACCTTAAGAAGTGAGTTCGTCATCGCAGTTGAGGGAACTGTCCAGAAGAGAACAGCTGCTGTCAATGAGAACTTAAAGACAGGTGATATCGAGGTTATCGCTACATCAATCAGAGTGCTTTCAGAGGCACAGACACCTCCATTCCATATTGAGGAGAATTCAAAGACAAGCGAAGACATCAGACTTAAATACCGTTATCTGGATCTTCGCCGCCCTGATATCCAGAGAAATCTCATGCTCAGAAGCAATGTGCTTCGCGTGATGCGTGACTTTATGGCAAACGAGGGATTTTTGGAGATAGAGACACCAATCCTTTGCAAGTCTACACCGGAGGGCGCCAGAGACTATCTCGTGCCAAGCCGTATACACCACGGACATTTTTACGCGCTCCCTCAGTCACCACAGCTCTTTAAGCAGCTTCTGATGGCTTCAGGCTATGACAGATATTTCCAGATTGCACGATGCTTCCGTGATGAGGATCTGCGTGCAGACAGACAGCCTGAGTTTACACAGGCAGATATGGAGCTTTCATTCGTAGATATCGATGATGTAATCGAGGTAAATGAGAGACTCTTAAAGCACCTTTTTAAAGAGGTCATAAATGTGGATGTTGAGATTCCGTTTAAGCGTATGCCTTGGCAGGAGGCTATGGACAGATTTGGTTCTGACAAGCCTGATACACGTTTTGGTATGGAGCTTTGCGATGTTTCAGATGTGGTAAAGGACTGTGGCTTTGGAGTATTCACAGGAGCTCTTGAAAACGGTGGCTCTGTCCGTGGTATCAATGTAGAGGGACAGGCAAAGATGCCTCGTAAGAAGATTGACAAGCTTGTAGAGCACGCAAAGGGCTGTGGAGCAAAGGGACTTGCTTATCTGTGCATCAATGAGGATGGCACATACAAGTCATCATTTGCCAAGTTTATGACAGAAGCTGAGCTTGATGCACTTGTTGCAAAGATGAACGGAAAGCCGGGAGATTTACTCCTTTTCGCAGCAGACAAGAATAAAATCGTATGGAATGTACTTGGAGCGCTTCGTCTCATGCTTGGAGCTGAGCTTGGCCTGATTGATGAGAACAAGTACAATTTCCTCTGGGTAACAGAGTTCCCACTCCTTGAGTGGTCTGATGAGGAAAACAGATTTATGGCAATGCATCATCCATTCACTATGCCTATGGAGGAGGATTGGGACAAGATAGACTCAGATCCGGGCGCAGTTCGTGCAAAGGCATATGATATCGTACTCAATGGTACAGAGCTTGGTGGAGGCTCAGTGCGTATCCATCAGGATGACATCCAGGAGAAGATGTTTGAGGTGCTTGGTTTCACAAAGGAGCGTGCACATGAGCAGTTTGGATTCCTGCTTGATGCATTCTCATATGGTGTACCGCCACACGCAGGACTTGCCTTCGGTGTTGACCGTATCTGCATGCATATGCTACATACAGACAATATCAAGGAGGTTATTGCATTCCCTAAGGTAAAGGACGCTTCGGACCTCATGTCAGAGGCACCCGGAACTGTAGATCCAAAGCAGCTTGAGGAGCTTGGAATAGCTATAGCTGCAGAGGAAGATGAGGAATAACACTATAATATGAATTTGAAAAAAAATATTTTCAATGCGATTACCATAATACTGCTCGCCGCACTTATTGCGGGGGCAGTATTGCTTAATAACAGGATAAAAAAGCTCGAGACACAGATGTCATACACATCAGACAATACATCGGTGATACTTTCCGATGTGCAGACCATGCAGGATGATATCAAGTCCACCCTTGAGGAGGAGGCCAGCCTCATAACAGACTGGGATATTTCCTTAAAAAGTGCAGACTTTACCGATAAGACATACACAGTCTCTGTCTCGGTGGTGCCAAAGGAGTACACAGAGGATACAAAAACCAGTGTATTTTTCGGTACAAACGAGATACCGCTCGAGCTAGACGGCATCAAGTATACGGGCGAGGCCACACTTCCACTGTCTGAGGACTATGCAGGCAATGTGACATTTCTGTTTGTTGACGGAAATAAGAGAAGCACAGAGGTGCTAGATAAGTTTGAAGGTGTGACATCAGTGTTCAAAAATGTAGCATCCGGCATACTTGCCGATAAACCAACCTTTGACAATGGCAGCATAAAGCTTGGCACAGATGTAGATGTAGCAGTCATGGGAAATGATTACTTTGACTTTAACAGTGTGCAGCTCGTGGTTGCAAGCTCAGATACAGAGCTAAAGACATACGATATCCGACAGCTGTTGGCAGAAAACGGCACGGATAGTGCAGACTCTGCAGACACAGATTCTATCACATCCGCCTTAAGCCGGAAGGATGATGCCAAAAAAGATGGCTCAAAGAATGACACGGAAAATGATACATCTGATGCCTCAAAAGAGGACGACGGTAAGCTCCATAGCCTCGAAGGCACAGTCAAAATCGAAGACTTAATCCCTGTCACAGCCGCAAGCAATATCAAAATATATGTCAAAGCAGTATCGGCACAGGGCTACACCTTCACATATGACCTGTTCGATGGTACTGTAAATCAGGACATCACAGACTTTGAAACCACAGCCGACATATCCGGCGGAGATTACACAGTAACCGACCCGGCCGGCAGCAAATATGAACCATAAGAATATGATATAAAATAAAGCTCATTTCGCGTCAGTGAAATGAGCTTCAAATTTAAGAAGAAAAAAGTGCCGGACAAAATTTCACGCCAGTGAAATAAGTCCGGCACTGCCAGAATGCAAGGTAGCAAAGCGCCTCGCTCATAAACCTGAATTAGCCGGAGAGTACACGGTGTGTTCCGAAGAAAAATGTGAACTGCCGCGGAGTTCCATAAATTAAAGAAGAAAGAAAACATAAATAAAATCGTAATCTGTCCGGAAAAACAACCGCGGCTGACTTCACATTTTTCTGAGGAATATACTGTGTGCTATGCCGGCAACCTCACAACCTAAAAAGCGAGGCGCCACAAGGCACCTCACCCTTCTTTTTTACTGAGCGGCAGCGTAAATATAAACTCAGTTCCCACACCCTCAGTGCTTATTACATTTATATTCTCACCATGCGCCTGCACGATTTCTTTAACTATAGATAGGCCAAGTCCCGTACCGCGCTTATCCTTTCCGCGGGATAAATCACTCTTGTAGAAGCGTTCCCAGATCTTTGAAAGGCTGTCCTTTGGTATACCGATACCGTGATCCTTTACTGATATAAACACCTTTTCATTTCTGATACTCGTCTCAATCTTGATACTCGAATCATTATTTGAAAACTTCACAGCGTTGTCTATCAGGTTGTAAAGAATCTGCTGGATTTTGACCATATCACCGCGCACGAAAAGCTCTTTTCCGGTGAGCAGCAGGTCAAAGCTTAAGCTCTTCTCACTGCATTTACCCTCGAAGGTGAGGATTGTCGTGCGGATCATTGTATTGATGTCAAAATCAGCAATATCCAGATGTATGCCGTGATGACCGAACTGGTTCAGATCGATAAGACTCTTGGTGAGCTTATTAAGCCTCTCGGTCTCAAAAAGGATGATGTTTAAGTATTTATCCTGCATCTCAACAGGAATGGTTCCGTCCAGCATGGCCTCCACGTAGCCCTTTATCGATGTAAGAGGAGAGCGAAAGTCGTGTGACACGTTGGAAACAAACTTGCGCTGATCCTCCTCAAGCGTATCAAGCTCAGTTGCCATGTAGTTTAGTGTGTTTGCCAGATAGCCGATTTCGTCATTGGAATGTACATCAATCTGGGCAGTGAAATCACCCTTTGCATACTTCTTTGCGGTCTTTGTGATTTTGGAGATAGGACGGTAAATGGAGCGGCTCATTGTGACAAGCATAATAAATGCCACTGCAAAAATGAGCGCTACAGTGTAAAAGGAGATATTCATAAAACCGTTTACACCTGCCGTGATATGGCTCATTGTCTTGTGAATGACTATGTAGCCGATATTCTGGTACGAGACATTTACCGGGGAAAATACGGACAGCATCCTATGCTTGAAGGAGCCGTAAAAATTTCCAATCATATAGTTGTCGCTGCCAAAATCGGTGACATCAAAGCCATTTATCAATACAGGCTTAGAACTGTCATTTTGGGTATCAGTGCCTATTGACGGATCATCTGAGTCCATGAGCAGCTCACCGTCAGGACTGACCACCCATACCTCGGCATCCATATAGTCGGCTACGATTTTCATGTGATTCTGGAAATCGCTAAGCGACATGGATGAGCCAAAGTATTCACTGGCATAGTCACCTGCAATGATGGATGCTTCCCTGTAGAGATTGGATGCTTCCTGCTTTTCGATATAGTCTGTGGTGAGATGCTGTGTAAAGGTGCATATAATGAAAAAAGCAATGACACCGTAAATCAGGTAGCTGATTAACAGCTTAGAGTAGATGGTATGCTTCATTATTATTTTACCTCAAACTTGTATCCGATACCCCAGACAGTTGCGATGCGCCAGGTAGGCTTGTCCTTGATTTTCTCGCGGAGACGCTTTACATGCACATCGACAGTGCGGGTGTCACCGACATATTCATAGCCCCATATGTTGTCCAGAAGCTGCTCCCTTGTAAACACCTGATTTGGAGATGAGGCAAGAAAATATAATAGCTCAAGCTCCTTTGGCGGCATATCAATCTGCTGTCCGTCATAAGTGACAGAGTAGTTGGACAGATTTACAATAAGCCCCGGGTACTCCACACACTTGATATCTACGGAAGCATAGGCTTCCGGCTTTGCAGGCTGGAAACGTCTGAGCACGGCCTTGACTCTTGCCACAAGCTCCTTTGAGTCAAAGGGCTTGAGTATATAGTCGTCGGCGCCAAGCTCCAGGCCTAAAACCTTGTCAAATACCTCGCCCTTTGCGGAGAGCATGATAATCGGCACATCGGACTTTGCACGTATCTCACGGCATACCTGATAGCCGTCTATGCCCGGAAGCATGAGGTCCAAAAGAAGCATGTTTGGCTTGTAGTGCTTGAATGCGATAAGAGCCTGCTCACCGTCATTTACGATTTTGGTGTCATAGCATTCCTTGGTCAGATATAGAGATATAAGCTCTGCTATATTGTTGTCGTCGTCTACTATCAGTATTTTCTGTTTAACAGCCATTTCTAATCTCCTTCTTAAAATTTATTTATATTCCGTAAAAGTACATTGTCGTTATTTAAAGGTTGCGATGGTTACTCCGGCATCGCCCTCACCAAACTCACCGAGATGGTATTCCGCAATAGTTTTTGTCCTCTTAAGGAGTCCATGCACAGCCTTTCGCAGTGCACCGGTGCCTTTTCCGTGGACAATGCGCACAGATGTAAGATGAGCGATATATGCGTCGTCCAAGTATTTATCTAAGAGAGCAAGTGCCTCATCCGTAGTCTTTCCAATCAGGTTGATTTCTGATGAAACTGACAGCGATTTGCTCATCTTTATCTTGCTTCCGCTGCCGCCGTACTTCTTGGCAGGAGATACATCGTCGTTTAAGAGCACGAGGTCATTAATATTAACCAGCGAGCGCAGTATACCCATCTGCACATACAAATCGCCCTTGGCATTTGGCAGAGTGTGGACGGTTCCCTTCAGATTGAGGGAGAGCACAAGCACAGAATCACCGATGCGCAGCTTCTTAGGCGCCTTGTGATTTGCCTTGGCAGTGTTTTTCTTGATGTCTGACAGCTTCTTTTCCTTGTCATTCATCTTGTCACGAAGGGCAGAGCGCTCCTTTTCCATCTGGCTCATAGGAGCCTGCCCCTGTCCGTATTTGTTGAAATTGCGGATGGTTTTGTCGGCAAGCTCCTTTGCATCCTGCAGTATCTTGTAGGCTTCCTCATTTGCCTCGCGTAAAATCTTGTCTTTGCTCTTGTCTATGCGCTCATTTTTCTCTTCGAGCTGTTTCTTGAGCTTTTCAATCTCCGCCTTGTAGCTGTTGATTTCAAGCTGTTCCTTTTCGATAGTTTGTCGCTGTGACTCGAGGCTTGCAATCAGATCCTCAAAATCAAGGTCGTTATCATTAATTCTGCTTTTTGCATCCTCGATGATGCTTTCGTCCAGACCAAGCTTTGATGAGATCGCAAATGCGTTACTCTTTCCAGGAATACCGATTAACAGGCGGTAGGTAGGGCTTAAAGTCTCCACATTGAACTCACAGCAGGCATTTTCCACACCGTCTGTGGAAAGTGCATACACCTTCAGCTCACTGTAGTGTGTGGTGGCCATGGTGATGGCACCATACTGGTGCAGTCTGTTTAAAATTGAGATGGCAAGTGCCGCACCCTCTGTCGGGTCGGTTCCAGAGCAGAGCTCATCGAACAGGCAAAGGCTTCTGTCATCAGCTTTTTCAAGAATTTTTACGATATTGGTCATGTGAGACGAGAAGGTACTGAGACTTTGCTCAATACTCTGCTCATCGCCTATATCCGCAAAGACATCCTCAAAGATGGCGAGCTTTGACCTGTCAGCCGCAGGAATGTGAAGACCTGCCTGACCCATGAGAGTCAAAAGTCCGACAGTCTTTAGTGAAACCGTCTTACCACCGGTGTTTGGTCCGGTGATGATGAGCTGCTTATAGTCCTCGCCGAGCCGTACATCTATAGGAACCACCTTTTTAGCATCCAAAAGCGGATGACGGCCCTTTCTGATATTGATATGCCCCTCGGTGTTGAACTCAGGTGCCACACCGTTATATGATTTAGCCAGATTTGCCTTTGCAAAAATGAAGTCAAGCTCTGAAAGAATCTCATAGTCCTGCTCCAAGGCAGCCGCATTCATGGCAACCTTGTCGCTGAGTGCTGCAAGGATTTTTTCAATCTCCTCCTGCTCCTTTATGAAAAGCTCCTTGAGCTCGTTATTCAAATTGACGACAGCCATCGGCTCGATAAAAAGAGTGGAGCCGGTAGATGACTGGTCGTGCATCATGCCGGGTACATTGCCCTTAGCCTCAGCCTTTACAGGCAGACAATATCTGCCGTCACGCATGGTAACAACCGCATCCTGCAGATATGTCCTCGTTGTGCTGTTGTTCATGAGTTTGGTGAGCTGCGCATGGATTCTGTCGTTCATGCCTCGTATGCTCTTTCTTATCTTAAAAAGCTCAGGACTCGCATCATCGGCAATCTCTTCCTCAGATAAAATGCACCTCTTAATCTCATCGCAGAGCGCAGAAACCGGTTCAATTCCTGCAAACAGACCGGAGAGTGAATCCTGCTTCTCATTATCCATGGCGCTTCTGCCATAAGCCTTCACGCGCTTTGCAACCTCCAAAAGACTGCAGATGCGAAGAAGCTCGGTCGTATTCAGTGCACCACCGATATCAAGCCTCTTTAGAGAAGCGTGCACATTGTGTATGCCAACGAAGGACACTCCGCTGTCCTTATACAGGCGGCTTAGTGCATCGGCAGTGGTGGTCTGCAGATGTCTGATTTCGTATAAATCGGTGATAGGCTCAAGCGAAAGACACCTTTTCTTTGTCTCATCACATGCTGCGTAGCTGCTTAGCATGGTGAGGATTTTGTTATATTCCAATGTTTTGTAAACTTTTTTATTCATTTCTATATCCTTATATTTCGGTAGTTAAATATTAAATTTATATTTACTGTATAGCTTATCATATTATAGCTGAAAATCTTCAAAAAAACCATAATAAATATGTATTAAATGATAATTACAAGATGATAACATAAAGTTTAATACATAACGAACCAGTTTGTTAAACGAGCCAAAAAGTACGGGCTTGCAGCAGTCCGGCGGGTACATGCCGCAAGCCCGTACTCAAAAAATATGGTTGCAACGCAATATAATTCAGAATATAATGTAAGATAGTAACTAAAGACATCTAATCAGGGTGACAATATGGAGCAATTTATCAGAGAAAAGATAAAGGATAAACCGCTGAATAAAAAAAGACTTGCAAAAAAAGCAGGCACAGCAGCACTATGCGGAGTGGCATTTGCAGTGGCTGCAAGCATTGTTTTTGCTATATTTCTGCCGGTTATCAACAGACAATCAAAAAAAGCTTCAGATGGAAAAAATAATAATGATGTGCAGATAGCCACACAGCAGCCTGGCATAGATGACAGCAATGATGCATATAGTGAAAATGGTACACAAAGCACAGAGTCCGGCACTTCTTCGGAGCCGTCTTTGCAGACCTATCAGCCTACACTCGCAGATTATCAGGCAGTGCAGAACCAGCTCTACAGCGTGGGCGCTTCGGCCTCGAAATTTGTAGTAGGAGTCACGGGTGTGACAGATGCCACTGATATTTTCAACAATTCCTATGAGACCGAGGGTCAGGGAGTGGGAGTGATACTGAGGGACAATGGAAAGCAGCTAATCATTCTGACAGAGAAAAATGTAGTGGATAAGGCGGATAAGCTTAGTGTAACCTTTGTAAACGACATGATGGCTGATGCTGCGCTGGTCAAGTATGACAGCAATACAGGTATAGCAATCATTTCCGTGGATAAGTCACTTCTGGACGACGCCACAACAGGGGCTATAGCGGTTGCGGAGCTTGGTAATTCAAATATCGTTTCAAGAGGAGCATCTGTCATTGCGCTTGAGGCAAACTATGCTATTCTCACAGGTCTTGTAACGTCAACAACCAACGAGCTGTCGGCGCAGGACAACAATTACTCGGTGCTCACCACAGATATCGCAAGCAACAAGTTGCAGAGCGGTATACTGATTAATACAGATGGTCAGGTCATAGGGCTTTCGCTGCAGGATTTTAATCCGGCGGAGGAAAACAATACGCTCACGGCTGTCAGCATAAGCGACCTGTCACCTGTCATTGAAAAGCTCGAGAGCGGCGCAGATGTGCCGTACATAGGCATCACCTGTACTACAGTTACAGAAAAAATAGCAAACAGATATAACATCCCAAAGGGTGTTTATATAAAGCAGGTTACCATGGATTCACCGGCATTTGTCTCGGGGCTTCAAAGCGGAGATGTGATAGTTGCGGTAAACAATACAGATGTGTCGAATGTGTCCGCGTACAACAAACAGCTTATGCAGCAAAAGCCTGAGGATACCTGCAATCTGAAAGTAAAGAGAAAAGGAAGCAACGGCTACACGGAGATTACCTGTCAGGTGAAAATCGGAGTGATGAATTAGCCGAAATAGGAGGATATATGAAGTATATTTCAACTCTCCGCGAGGGAGAGAGAATCAATGAGATTTTTTTATGCAAGAGCAAGCAGACAGCCATGACCAAAAGCGGAAAGCCTTATGACAATGTTATCCTGCAGGATAAGACAGGCACGCTGGATGCCAAAATATGGGATGTGGGCTCAGTAGGCATTGAGGAATTTGATGCAATGGATTACATAGCCATAACCGGTGATATCACAAGCTTTCAGGGCAATTTGCAGTGTTCCATAAAGCGTGCGAGAAAGGTGAACGAGGGAGAATATGACCCTGCGGATTATCTGCCGGTCAGCGATAAGGATGTCGAGGTCATGTATAAGGAACTCATGGGCTTTATCGGCTCTGTAAAGAATCAGTACCTGTCACAGCTCTTACATAGCTTTTTTGACAATAAGGAGTTTGAGCGCCGTTTCAAGTTCCATTCAGCCGCAAAGAGCGTGCACCACGGCTTTGTAGGAGGTCTTTTGGAGCATACACTCGGTGTGACGAAGAACTGTGATTACTTTGCAAAAATGTATCCGGTTTTAAACCGTGACCTGCTTCTTACAGCAGCTATTTTCCATGATATCGGAAAATTAAAGGAGCTTTCTACTTTCCCGGAGAATGACTATACAGACGCAGGCCAGCTTCTCGGACATATCATGATTGGTGCAGAGTGGGTAGGCGATGCGATTAAGAGCATCGACGGCTTCCCGGTAGTGCTCGCAAACGAGCTGAAGCACTGCATACTTGCCCACCACGGCGAGCTTGAGTTTGGCTCTCCAAAAAAGCCGGCACTTGTCGAGGCACTGGCACTTAGCTTTGCAGACAACATAGATGCCAAGATGGAGACCTTCAGGGAGCTGCTTGTAAATGTGCCTGAAAACGATACAAAGTGGCAGGGCTACAACAGATTTATGGAGACAAATTTCCGCAGAACAAGTGTGTAAAAAGGCGGACAATATTAAATATAGCTATGGTGTGATTTTTGGTGTGAAAGCTTGCGCCGGATACAAACATTATAAAGAGTAATTATATATATAAAATAAAGAAGAGAAAAGCATGAAAAAAAATGACATATTTGAACTTGAAATAACAGATATGGGAACAGATGGCGAGGGTATCGGACATTATGATGGCATGACATTTTTCGTAAAGGATGCACTGATTGGTGATGTCATAACAGCCCGCGCAACAAAATTAAAGAAAAACTATGGCTACGCAAGAGTGGAAGAGATTAAGACCCCTTCCACTTTTCGCGTTGAGCCGCAATGTGAGCTGCACAAGAGGTGTGGCGGCTGCCAGATACAGGCGCTCTCCTATGAAAAGCAGCTTGAATTTAAAAATAATAAGGTGCGCAATAATCTCATGCGTATAGGTGGATTTTCTGAGGCAAAGCTGGACAGTAAAATGCAGCCGCCTGTTGGCGCAGACAATCCATACCGCTACCGCAACAAGGCACAGTTTCCGGTGGGATATGACAGGGATGGCAATATAGTGACAGGCTTTTATGCATCGCGAAGCCACAATATCATCCCGGTCGAGGACTGCAGGCTTGGGGTGCCGCAAAACAAAGAGATACTCGACATCATAAAGGAATGGATGAATGAGTGCGGCATCACGCCGTATGACGAGAACACACACAAAGGGCTCGTGCGCCATGTGCTTATCAGATATGGATTTACATCAAAGCAGATTATGGTGTGTCTTGTGATAAATGGGGACAGTCTTGAAGCAAAACGCCGAGCCGGGAATGCAGCAGATATACTGTGCGAAAGACTTTCAAAAATCGATGGAATGACTTCGATTTCCTACAATATCAACAAGGAAAACACAAATGTCATCCTCGGCAAAAAGACAGTCTGCATATGGGGCAGACCATATATTGAGGACACCATCCATCTGCTTTCTTACCCCGATTTCACACCACAGGGGACAGGCATCACATATCAGATTTCGCCACAGTCGTTCTATCAGGTAAACCCGAAGCAGACAGAAAAGCTCTACAGCACGGCACTTGCATTTGCAGGGCTAACAGGAAATGAAAATGTCTGGGATCTCTACTGCGGTATCGGTACCATATCGCTCTTTTTGTCACAGAAGGCAAAGCAGGTGTACGGAGTGGAAATAGTGCCTCAGGCAATCGAGGATGCCAAAAACAATGCGAAGCTCAATGGCATCACAAATGCACAGTTTTTCGTAGGAAAGGCTGAGGAGGTGCTTCCGCAGTTTTATGAGAATGCAAAGAAAACAGAGAATATCACTGATGATACAAAAACCACCGGACGTACAGATATGCTTCGCCCGGATGTGATAGTCGTTGACCCTCCAAGAAAGGGCTGTGATGAGAAGTGCCTGGACACAATGCTTGCTATGTCACCGGAGAGGATTGTATATGTGAGCTGCGATTCGGCAACATTGGCAAGGGATTTGAAGATACTGTGTGAGGAGAAGTATGAACTCATAAAGTGGCAGGCATTTGATCAGTTTTCTCATACGACACATGTAGAGACGGTAGTTCTTTTATCCCACAAAAAAGCCGACAGTTATATCCACATTGATGTGGAGTTTGGAGAGGGCGAGGGCAAGATTCCGGTAGATAGTATTGCTAAAAGAGCCGAAGCGTACAAGCCCAAAGAAAAAGTGACCTACAAAATGATTAAGGAGTACATAGAAGCGAAATACGGCTTCAAAGTACATACCGCATATATCGCAGAGGTAAAGAGAGATTTAGGCTTGCCAATGTATGATGCTCCTAATGCGGTAGAAGAATTGAAACAGCCGAGGAAGCATCCGACACCAGAAAAGGTAGAAGCAATCAAAGATGCACTTCGTTATTTTGCAGTGATATAAAACTTTACTTACAATCGAATATTTCTTACATAGCCGTTTATTCATTTATTTGAGTAAGCGGCTTTTTTCATCCCTATTTTTCGGAATAGGGATATTTTTTGTAGAAGGAGGAGGTTTATTTGAACACGCAAATCATCGCCATTGCCAACCAGAAAGGCGGCGTTGGCAAAACAACAACCTGTGCGAACTTGGGAATAGGTCTGGCACAGGCCGGAAAGAAAGTGCTTCTGATCGACGGGGACCCACAAGGAAGCCTGACAATCAGCTTGGGAAATCCGCAACCGGACAAACTGCCATTTACACTGTCGGATGCAATGGGCAAAATTCTGATGGATCAGCCTATACGCCCCGGAGAAGGTATTCTGCATCATGCAGAAGGCGTTGACCTGATGCCTGCGGATATTCAGCTTTCCGGTATGGAGGTTTCTTTGGTAAACGCCATGAGCCGTGAAACGATTTTACGGCAATATCTGGACACACTGAAGGGACAATATTCCCATATCCTGATTGACTGTCAGCCCTCGTTGGGAATGCTTACGGTCAATGCGCTGGCGGCTGCGAACAGGATCATAATTCCCGTTCAGGCAGAGTATCTGCCCGCCAAAGGGCTGGAACAGCTGCTCTCCACGGTAAACAAGGTAAAGCGGCAGATCAACCCCAAGCTCCAGATAGACGGTATCCTGCTGACGATGGTGGACAGCCGAACCAACTTTGCCAAAGAGATCTCCGCGCTCCTGCGGGAGACCTATGGCAGCAAGATCAAAGTATTCGGCACAGAGATCCCCCATTCTGTCCGTGCAAAGGAAATCAGCGCAGAGGGAAAAAGTATTTTCGCCCATGACCCTGGCGGCAAGGTGGCAGAGGGGTATCGAAATCTGACGAAGGAGGTGTTGAAACTTGAAAAGCAGCGCGAAAAAAATAGAGCTGGCCTCGGTAGATGATCTGTTTTCCACCGAAGAAGGCCGCCAGGATGCAAAGCTGGAAAAGATTCAGGAAATTCCGCTGTCTGAACTGCATCCCTTTAGGAACCATCCATTCAAAGTCAAGGATGACGAAGCCATGATGGAGACCGCTGACAGTATCAAGCAGTATGGCGTTCTGGTTCCGGCGATTGCTCGACCGGACCCGGAGGGCGGTTATGAGCTGGTAGCCGGACACAGGCGGCACAGAGCCAGTGAGCTGGCAGAAAAGGAGACCATGCCGGTCATTATTCGGGATTTGGATGATGATGCCGCCACTATCATTATGGTTGACAGCAATCTGCAACGAGAAAGTCTCCTCCCCAGTGAAAGGGCATTTGCTTATAAAATGAAGCTGGATGCTATGAAACATCAGGGAGAGCGAGTTGATTTAACTTGTTCCCAAGTTGGGAACAAGTTAGAGGGCAAGAAGTCCAGTGAGATTTTGGCAGAGCAAGTAGGTCAGAGTAAAAACCAGATTTTTCGCTATATCCGTCTGACAGAGCTGATTTCTGAATTGATGGATATGGTGGATGAAAAGAAGATTGCCCTGAACCCTGCCTATGAGCTGTCCTTTCTCAAAAAGGAGGAACAGGTAGACCTGCTGGACGCGATGGACAGCGAACAGGCTACCCCTTCCCTTTCCCAAGCCCAGCGGCTCAAGAAATATAGCCAGGAGGGGCATCTGACCCTCGATATGATGCGTGTCATCATGGGTGAGGAAAAGAAAAGTGATCTGGACCGGGTGACATTTACCTCTGACACTTTGCGGAAGTATTTCCCTAAAAGCTATACGCCCCAGCGGATGCAGGAAACCATCATCAAGCTGCTGGAGGCATGGCAGAAAAAGCGTCAGAGAGACCAGGAACGATGAAAGGAGCCGCCTATGAGGGATATTTCAGCCCGTGAGCTGAAAGGACACAACATTCTCGCCGTAGAGAGGTTTTGGGATAACACCCGCTGGATGATCGAGTTTTCCGTCCTGCGTCCCAGCACTGCTTACGGAAGCCCCGGAGATGAAATGCGGCTGTTTTTGACTGAGGACGGTTATCAGGCCGCCCTGCAAAGCCAGCAGCGCCGGGAGATCAAAATCAAAAGGTACGCCCGTGTAATTGAGGGTCATGTCTTGGATGTAAAGAAAAAACGGAGAAAATAAGATGTTTAGAGAAAAAGAAATTTGCAATGCCATCAGGACGGCGTATCTTTATCTTTTCCCCGACAAAAAGGAGCGGAAAAGGGCGCTCTCCAGATTGAACATGGAACTTGTGGCGCAGTCTGTCCGCTATCGTGGGGAAAGTGTCCTTGCTTACCAGACCGCGGGAAACCATGAGTGTTCCTTGAACTACTATGGGCCAGAGTTGTTTCCACAGCGGGGATTTTGCATTTACCAAAAAACTATCCAGAGTCATTCTACGCAGGTGGATGCTTCTTGCATCCGGGAACTATGGCTCTTGGAGGACGGGCGGTTTGTGGATGTCTCCTGCGTGAATACGAAATACCGTTCGGCGTATGAAAGGTTTTCTACCTGTTACCGTACTATCCATCATATCGTCAGGGAGCGGGACTGGCAGGACTATCCAGCGGAGGAGGTTGCCGACGCCTTTGAGGACATCAGCCGCTATCCCTTTGATGGGAGACCAGGAGTTTTCTATGAAGTTTGAGCCGCGTCTTTACTGACAGCGGCTTTTGTTATTTTCTGACCACAGGAAGGAGTGAAGTGAATGGCAGTCTACCGCGTACAACGGACACGCGATTACACCGTTATGTCAAATTATCATCTGAAGGATAAGGGGCTGACCTTAAAGTCTAAGGGTCTGCTCTCCATGATCCTGTCGCTCCCAGAGGAGTGGAATTACACTACAAGAGGGCTTGCTTCCATCTGTAAGGAGGGTGTGGACGCCATTGGCTCTGCGCTCAAAGAGTTGGAAACAGCTGGCTATATTGTCCGCAGGCAGCTTCGCGGTGCGAATGGCCGTATTACTGATACCGAGTACATCATTTATGAGCAGCCACAGCCAAAGAAGCTGGATATGCTGCCGTCAGATGTGGTTTCACCAGATACGGAAAACCCGGATATGGTAAAACCGGATACGGAAAAGCCCGCAGAATTAAATATAGAGAAATCAAATACAGAAAAATCAATTACTTATGGATCAAGTACCGATTCCATTCCCTTCCGGGAAACAGCGGCGGAAAGACCGCCGGAACGGAAAGGAAGAGATGCGATGTCTGTCACAGAGATAGAAAATTATCGGGAATTGATTTTGGAGAATATCGAGTATGACTGTCTGAAGCAGCGTTATCCTCTCTACCTGGATGACCTGAATGAGATCGTAGAGCTGTTGGTAGAAACGGTCTGTGCCAGACGAAAGACCACCCGGATCTCTGGGGCAGACTTTCCTCACGAGATCGTGCGTTCCCGTTTTTTGAAACTGGACAGCTCCCACATCGAGTTTGTCATGGACTGTCTGCAAAAGAACACCACCCAGGTACGCAACATGAAGCAGTACCTGCTTGCGGTGCTGTTCAATGCGCCTACCACCATGAATAATCACTTCACTTCATTGGTCAACCACGATATGCACGCAGGCGGCTGGTAAAGGCCGCCTTTTATCATGCCAAAGGAGGCACGACATGAACCAGATGGAAATTTTCAAAAACCCGGAGTTTGGCAGTATCCGGGTCATCGAAGAAAACGGCAAATACCTGTTCTGCGGAACGGATGTGGCCGCTGCGCTGGGGTACAGCAATTCCCGCGATGCAATTATCCGCCATTGTAGGTATGTCGTGAAACGCGACGCACCTCACCCACAAAGCCCCGACCGCAAAATCAGTATGACTTTTATCCCCGAAGGAGATTTGTACCGCCTGATTGTTCACAGCAAATTGCCATCGGCAGAACAGTTTGAACAGTGGGTATTCGATGAGGTTCTGCCTACCATTCGCAAGCACGGGGCCTATCTCACAAGAGAGAAGCTTTGGGAGGTAGCTACTTCCCCGGAGGCTCTGATGAAGCTCTGCTCAGACTTGTTGGCTGAGCGTGAAGCAAATATTTCTCTGCGTAAGGAAAATGCACAGCTGGAGGGCAAAGCCGCTTTCTATGACCTGTTCATCGACTTAAAGCACAGCACCAATCTCAGGACAACCGCCAAAGAGTTGGATGTCCCGGAGCGCCGGTTTGTTCGGTTTCTGATAGAACGACGGTTTGTGTACCGCACAGCATACGGCAATGTGCTGCCCTATGCCAATGTGAAAAATACGGGGCTGTTCTGTGTGAAAGACTACTGCAATCACGGGCATACCGGCTCCTACACGCTGGTTACGCCAAAGGGAAAGCTCTACTTTGCTCAGCTGCGGGAGATGATCTTGCTGGTCTCATAAGAACGGAAAGGAAGTGGGTTTTATGCAGGAAGGCAAAACAATCGGGCAGCTGATGGAGGAAATGCGCCAGAAAGCCGGGGCGCAGAACTATCACGGTCATGACTACATGGATCTCCAGCGATTTACGGAGAACACCCGGCACATGATTATTTTTGATGTACTGACGCATGACTCCCCGGTTGGCTGGAAAGGAGAACGCACCCGCCTGTTTTTGTCAGATATAGGCTATGAAAAAGCTCTGGACAGTCAGGCAAATGGGCAGATCAAGATTCTCAGCCATGCAAAGGTCAGAAATGGAGATTTGTTTTATGACCACAAAGAACAGATACGATAGGAGGAATCCGATATGAATGAGGAAAAGAAAGTACCCTTTAAGTGGGAATATGGGGAAGAAACCATATCGCTGCAACTTGGAATGTATGCGAATAATCAGCGGCTTTATATCGGCATGATTACCCATACAGAAGATGGAGCAGAGGCGTTTGCAGATATGACGGTGAACCTACCAGGATATTCCCTGGACCCCGGAGAGGCGTTTATTTCCGGTGACATCAGCAAGGACCTGCTGCGATTCATCAAAGAGAACAAGTTGGGGAAGGTGCTTCCCTATCAGGTGCAGTCCGGTTATGGAAAATATTCTGCCGTTGCCTTTGATCTGGAGAAGTTGAAGGCATTTGACCCCAAAGGTGTGGCAGAGTTTCGGGAAGAGTGGAATCTGCCGGATAAGAAGCCGGTAAAGAAAAAGAACCGCGGGATGGAGCGATGAAGAAATATTTTCTCCGGCGGCTGGTGGTCCCGCCTTAGAAAGAAGTGCACCACCCCTGCACATTTTGTGGAAAGGAGGCGATGAAAATGCAGGAAGAAGTGGAAAACAGGACTTTAACACTGGTTGTCAGTGGAACAAAGTTCACCGGCAGGCTGCTCAAAGCCGCCATCAGCAAGTACATGGCCCACTGCAAGGAAAAGAAGCTGCAAAAGCAGAGAAGCCGTGACGCTCCTGTGACACCCCACGGCAAACAGACCGTCAAGCAGATCATTGGTCAGAATCAGGGGATCTCCAATATTGAGATCACAGACCCATCTATCAAGGAGTTTGAGAAGATCGCCCGGAAATATGGTGTGGACTATGCGGTGAAGAAAGACCGCAGTAGCTCCCCACCCAAGTACCTGATCTTTTTCAAAGGCCGTGACGCCGATGCGCTGACCGCTGCATTTACCGAGTACACCAGCAAAAAGGTCAAGAAGGCCGAGAAAACGGAACGCCCGTCTGTGCTGGCAAAACTCAGTCAGTTCAAAGAGATGGTCAAAAATGCCGTGGTGGACCGCACCAAGCGAAAGGAGCTGGAACGATGAAAAAGCAGCTTGACATCAAAAAGCTCCTGATTTTGAACCTGCCCTATCTCCTGATGGGCTTGTTTGCCACCAACTTCGGGGAGGCATGGCGCATGGCACAGGGCGCGGACGCTTCAGCAAAAATGCTCTCCTTCTTCTCCACGCTGCCGGTGGCGCTGGCAAGCTGGTG
>ERZ779664.344-NODE-344-length-23910-cov-6.104255_pt1 | contig 23910 bp, 21 predicted proteins | sample MGYA00511478_ERZ779664 | MGnify/ENA primary metagenome ERZ779664 (study PRJEB29588, sample SAMEA2160437) | human gut metagenome | biome: human gut; feature: human-associated habitat; material: faeces | place: Denmark | collected 2008/2010 ...
GGACATTTCAAGAGAAAGGTAGGCCTTGATAATATTTAGCATCAGTTATTCCTCCATTATTAAAATTCGTCCATTACCGTCCTGATATTGATGAAATTCTTGTAACCATACTTTTGATGGAACCTTGTATGCGCTTTCGAACCGATTTCAATATAGTCATCAATATCGTTGAGAATACCCTTGCAATGATGAAGCTGAACACTCTTTCCGTCATACCCAATCGGGGCTCTGCCCTTAGGGTTTGAGCTTCCCTACGACATTGAACAACAGCGCAAGGAAATGAAAGAGTTCCTTGACGACCTGACGACCCGTGACCAGCGAATGATGTTTGCTGTTCTGACGATGGTTCACACGGCGGACACCAAGGAGCAGCTTGACAATGACACCGAAGCTCTGCTTATCACAGCGAGAAAGCACCTTTGCCAGTTCGGTGTTCTCAAGTTCCAGCAGCTTGACGGACTGAATACGGCGATGCCCTTCGGTGTCCGCAAGATTGAGTCGTTCCGTACTCTGACCACAGAGAGCCTTGCGGTCTTTATCCCGTTCCGTGTGCCGGTGTCCAGCGTCAGATCGCCCGCGACGAGTCTGCTGTCGCCCGCGCCGAACTGGGAACGCGTCAGCACGCGCAGCCGGGCACTCAGCTCCTCCAGCGCGAAGGGCTTCACCAGATAGTCGTTCGCGCCGCTGTCCAGCCCGGCCACGCGGTCGGCGATGGCGTCGCGCGCGGTGAGCAGCAGCACGGGCGTGGTTTTGCCGGCGGCGCGCAGCTTTTTGAGCACGCTCAGCCCGTCCAGATGCGGCATCATGATGTCCAGTATCGCCGCGTCGTAATCGGCGGCCTGAAGATAATCCCAAGCCTGCTGTCCGTCAAGGCAGCTGTCCACACCATAGCCCTCGGCGACAAGGCGGTGCGTCACAAGGTCGTTTAGATCCCGCTCGTCCTCTGCATAGAGTATTCGCATGATGATTCTCCTTCAGCCTGTGTGATGTCCCGTCATTGTACCGCGCGCGGATGAGAGGAATATTAGAGCGCGATTCCAGCGCGCCGACGGAGAGCGCCTCGATGTGGCGGCTGTTCATGCTGCGAGAAAATTGTAGCATTGCGCTGTTAAGATGTCAATCGAATGGCAATGTGACCGCTTTTTTCTGCGTTTATGGCCGGAATTGAGTCAAAAGTGTGTAGAAACTGAAAATGGAAATACGTATAATGGACTCATCAAACAAAGCGGAGCGTGTCTTTCATGAGCAAATCAGTCGGAGTGAAGAAAAAGAGCATACAGTGCAAACTTCCTGTTCACCCTTTGGAAGCGTGTACGAAAGTACGGCGCTTATGCCACGGGCATCACGCAGAATGTGGACGACCTGCTTCAGTCCCACACGGCAAGAACGATGCTGGCAAACTCCGAGTTCATTGTTATGCTCAATCAGGCATCTACGGACAGATTGGAGCTTGCGAAGCTGCTGAACATTTCGGACACCCAGCTTTCCTATATCACCAATGTGGATGCCGGTCACGGACTAATCAAGGTCAGCTCCAGCCTTGTACCGTTTGCCAATAAATTTCCCAAGAACACGAAGCTCTATAAGCTGATGACCACCAAACCGGGCGAGGGTGCTTAACCCTCGTCTTACGGTTTGAAGCCCGCAATGAAACAGTTTGTCGAAATGTTTTGCGGTTTATAATCGCAAAACAAATTGACTTTTAATGAGAATTGAGGTATACTATCTACAAACGGAGGTGGTCACGATGATTTACAGACCTTTGTATGTAGATAAAATCATGGCTTATGTGGATACGCCATTTGTAAAAATCCTTACCGGAGTGCGCCGCTGCGGAAAGTCAACAATCCTGAAAATGATTATGGAGCGATTGAAAACGCAGCATAACATCCCGGAGGAGCGCATTGTCAGTTGCCGCTATGACTCGATGGAATACGAGGATATGACGGCAAAGCAGATGTACGCACAGCTTAAGGAGCGTCTTTCGCCCGATGGAAAAACCTATCTGTTTCTCGATGAGGTTCAGGAAATCAAGAGCTGGGAAAAGGTCGTCAATTCACTGGCGTCGGACTTTGATGTTGACCTGTATGTGACAGGCTCCAACTCCCGTATGATGTCCTCTGAGATCTCGACCTATCTGACGGGACGGTATGTGTCTTTCCGCATCTTCACCTTGTCCTTTGGCGAGTACCTGATGTTCAAAAGCCAATATACCGAGGTTGGAGAGCCGAAGGCAGAGCTTGCTAACTATGTGCGCTTGGGCGGTTTCCCGGCAACGCATTTGCAGGAGTTCTCTCAGGACGAGGTCTACACCATCGTGCGGGATATTTACAACTCCACGATCTTCTCGGATATTGTCAAGCGCAATCAGGTGAGAAAGATCGACCAGTTGGAACGAGTGGTCAAGTACACCTTCAACAATGTGGGCAATACCTTCTCCGCAAAATCCATTTCAGATTATTTGAAAGCGGAGCACCGTGCGCTGGACAACGAAACGGTTTACAGCTACTTGGAGAAGCTGGAGAAAGCCTATTTGCTTCACCGATGCTCCCGCTTTGATTTGCAGGGTAAGGAAATCCTGAAAACACAGGAGAAATTCTATCTTGCGGACACCGCCTTGCGGTACAGCGTCCTTGGCTACAACGCTGACAGCGTGGCATCCAGCCTTGAGAATGTCGTGTACTTGGAGCTTTGCCGCAGAGGCTATACCGTCAATGTCGGCAAGTCCGGCAGCGGCGAGATCGACTTTGTGGCTGTTCGGCAAAATGAAAAGCTCTATGTGCAGGTGACGCAGGAGCTTCGTTCTCCGAAAACGGAAAAACGGGAGTATGAGCGTTTGTTGGAGATCCACGACAACTACCCCAAATATGTCCTCACAACGGATGAGTTCTCAGGAGGAAACTACGAGGGCATCAAGACGATGCACATAGCGGACTTCCTGTTAAGCTCTGAATATTAAACGACAGAATCGTAAAATGCTCGCTTGGCAACAGGCGGGCATTTTGCTTTTCGGAAAGGAAATTCAATGAAAAAGAAAATCTGTATGATTCTTGTTGCGGTGTTTGTAGCCGTTCTCGGCACAAGCACCTATTTTATTATCGATCACCACAAGGAGTCGAATAAGCAAGCTGCGCTTTATGGCGAGCTGGCTGACCTTGTGAATGCTGCGGCACAGACGGATGCTGCAACGGAACCGGCGGAGCAGATTCCATACTCCGAGGAAAAGATGCTTCTGCCGGAGCTTGCAGAGCTTTATCAGCAGAACGGCGATTTGGTGGGCTGGATCAGCATTTCAGATACCAACATCAATTATCCCGTGATGCAGTCGGTGAATGAGCCGAATTTCTATCTAAAGCACGGCTTTGATAAGGAATACTCCGACTATGGTTGCCCCTATGTGCAGGAGGATTGCGATGTGCAGGAGCCGTCCGACAATCTTGTGATCTACGGACACCATTGCCTTCCAGCTTTTTCAGAGCTTCTTCCACGCCTTTGATCGCAGCCATCTCAACAAGCACGTCTTTGACGCTACCAGTATAGCACAGTGAAAATCAAAAATCGTCCGCGATTTTAGACACCCCTATGAATGTAGCATCAAACAAATACACGTTATCAGCAATACAAATGTTGCTGTGAACAATCGCGTAGTAAAGAACTCTATTTAGCCATAGTAATGATCCCCTGATCCATCTCATGCACGGTATCGCACAGTTCGTCAATATCCTGGGCAAAGTGGCTGGCGAGTAGGATGGTTTTTCCCTGTGCTTTCAGATCAAGCAGCAAAGAACGAATATCTTTAACTCCGTTTTTGTCCAGGCCGTTCATGGGCTCGTCCAGGATCAGGAGGGCGGGATCATCCAACAAGGCTTGCGCGATGCCCAGGCGTTGGCGCATCCCCAGGGAATACTGCCCGACCTTCTTCTTCATGGCAGGGTCAAGCCCCACCATGCGGATCAGCTCACTGATACGCTCTCTATTTGCGCCCTTCCCCAATTTGGCAAGCCATTTCAGGTTATTCATGCCCGTTTCGTGAATCAGAAATCCAGGCGTTTCAATCAGCATTCCGGTATCGGGAGCAAAATCACAGTCTGTACCGATGATTTTGTCAAACACCTTTACCGCACCGGAAGTGGGGCGCAGGAAGCCGCAAATGCACTTCATCAGCACCGTTTTCCCGCTGCCGTTGCGCCCGATGATGCCGTGGATTTTTCCCTTCTCCAGTTGCAGGGAGACATTTTTCAATACCTGTTCGTTTGCAAACGATTTGTTCACTTGCTGAACATCCACCGCAATGTCATTCATCAGAGTATCCTCCTGTGAAACTGAATTGAAATGTACGCATTTTGAGCATGGACAGGGCAATCATCGCAACAGTGGCTCCGCCCAGGATCAGATAGGAAACATGCAGCCGGGGCAGCAGGTCGTAGCCAAAGTTGTGCATGGTGTAGGTGGCGTGTTGGAGCGGCGATAGCCACGCGGATAGCAAATTGGCGTAATACCGCATTTCTGTGGGCAGGTTCAGCCACGTCATAAACCGATCTGGCGTTAGCACAAATCCAGCGAAGTTCAGCACCAGCGCCGCAATGATGCCCGCTTTCTTGCTTTTCAGCACGGTGAACAGCAGTTGGATCATGGAAAGCAGCAGCACATACTGGAACAGAAGCCCGAAAATCTGATAACAGCAGCCCCAGGGGGTGGTGAGCTTCACTGTCTTGCGCATGACGGTGAGCGCCACTTCAAAGCTGGCGGGTGAAAAGGACAGCATGGTGGCGGTTTCGCTCCAATGGTTCGCCGTGAACACATTGCAGCCGATGCACATAGCCATGGAGGATAGCAGGATCATCAGGCAGTAACCGAGGGTCAGCACAAACACAGTGATAATCTGCCCGATAAGCCAATTTAGTTTTGTAGTGCGGAAGATCAGGTAACTTGCAGGCGTATCGATCCGGGGAAAGGCGGAGAGCATCAGCATCATCACCAAGGCGGCGTACAGGATGCTGTCCCCGTCGGCATAGCACCAGACGAAGGGCTCCACGATCTGCACATTGGTCAGGTACGTCCGGCTGATGGCCATAGTCTTGTCCGTCAGCAGCCAGCACAGCAGGAAGCCCAGCAGCAAGCTCATATAAAACCTTGGATTCTTCCGCAAGCTGTACAGGTTCCAACCCGCGCAGACAAAGGCAGGCGGGATTTTGCGGGGGAAGCACTTTTGAGTCAAAAGTGCCTCCCCCGCACCCCTACTGAAAACCATCCTTTTAGACATATTTTTGCGCACCTCGTTTCAGGAAAAGAGCTTGCAGAGCAAGAGTGAAAGCCAACACAATAGTCAAAAACCACGTTGCGCCACTCACCCACTGCATCGGGTTCAGCATCATAGCGTCCGGGAAAAAGCGGGTGCCGATCATCATGAGGGCATAGCACAGGCACAGCGGGGCCAGATATGCTGCGGAGGCCGTTTCCGTCGCCAGCGCGATCACGCAGCCCACACCCGCCCAGATGCCGCCGCACAGCATACGGCGTAGGAGTATAGGCCAGAAATCCCCTCCTTCGCCCCAAGGGAAGCCCTGCCTGATCATAGCAACCGTGAGCCCATTCAATATCAGAAACAGCAGCCCCACCGCCGCACCTTGCAGCAGCATTCCGCTGATGACGCATCCCGCGACCTTACCGATGATCCAGTTCTTTCTTCCCGTCCGAAACACTGCCGGACGGATGGCTCCGCTTTTGATCTCATGCAGCGCCTGGGCCGCAAAGGGCAGCGCAGACAGGGCGGGCAGGGTCAGCAGGCCGAAGTCGCCCTGCATCCCCATCGTTAGCATGTCAGTCATAGAGTAACCAAAGGAATTTTCTTCAAACAATTCATAGCTCTCCAAATACCCGATCAGCCCATAGGTTGCTTGACCTACCGAGAGGTACAATGCTACCGTGGTGGCAATCAAGGCCGCAAAGAACCAGCGCCCCGCGATGGCACGGCGCAAATCATAGCATATTGACTTCATGGCTGCTCCTTAATATCCGTAGTCTCGATCAATGACTGTGCCGTCCATGGCGTTGATGGTAAACAGCGATTGATTATCAAAAGTGTAATAACCGTCACTAAATTCCCGCTCTCCATAAAAGTCCCATACGGGAATCAACAGATGCCGTTCCGGACGATCCCGGTCCATGGTGCACATGTACCCCAAACGGATTTCCTTGATGTAAAGATTATTCACATATTGATTCCCAAATTTTGAATTCAATTCATTGGCAGCGATGCTCAGCGGCGCAATGCGGCCGAACACCTCCATGATCTGGTCAAAGGACAGCAGCGCGGCTTCTCCCATCACATCCCCGATTTGCAGCGGATGCTGCAATTGAATCTGAAAAATGCCGTTTTCCCCCACATCAATAAATAGTTTTTCGTAAGGAGGCACAGGCGCGTACATCGTCGTTTGAGCGTCTGAGTAAGTATCCGATCCTCCCTGCACGGATACATAAGAAACGGGAATGCCATTCAGTACGCGCGTGTAATAGAAGCGGTAGCCATACTCCATCAGATCTCCCTGACCTATGCGCTCGCCCAAATGATTCAAATTCTTTTTATCCGCTGACCCCCAGAACTGAAAATCCGGAAACACCTGGTATACAACCGCATCTGCCGCGGCCCTTGCGTCTGCTTCGGGTGGCAGTTTTTTTCCGAAATTGCCCCCGTGGGCGAAATAGACCAAGCGGGGGAAAGCATATGTGTTCTTTGCATAATCCTATATTGCGTATTCGGCTTGCACATAGGAAAAGTCCTCCTGCTGATGAAGCAGGGAAGCAGGGCAAAAACCGGTGTCGATGCAATACTTGTGCAAGCCTTTAGCAGTTTCGGCTGGATCACCTTCCGCATATGTAACGCCCGCGGGGTTGCTTGCGTCCGTTTTGCCTCTTTCCAGCGTATACCCGCCCGCTCCAAACGCAAGGTCCGCCAGCAGCTTAAATTTCATTTCGTCGGGTACGCGGGCAAACGCCTGGTAGATCGGGATTGTTTCCGCTTCCGGCACGATGACCTGAGCGTCCACATAAATATGGGATCTGCCCGAGGGGCTACTGTACGTTCCTTTGTGCTCCAGCGGGGCGTTTACCTGTTCACGAAGAGTATCCGCAAGAGCAACAGGGCAAAGCAGTATGATCGCAAGCACAAAAGCAAATGTCTTTTTCATGCGTGTTTTCTCCTCAATAGCCGTAGTTACGGTCGATCACCGTGCCGTCGATGGCATTGACCGTTAGAAGCGAGTTGTTAGGATTTATGTCACACAGCCGCACTGTTCCATCTTTATTTTCAATTGCGCGACAGCCGAAAAAATCCCACACAGGCGTCAAAACAAATTGCCCCGGTTTGTCGCGTCGCTGCACCCGGCAGTAGTTCAACTGGATTCTATCCACAACCAACGCAGCAGCATCTTCATAGATTTTTTCGTGCTCCATGTGGGCCAATGGAAGGATCATTTTTGCAACTTCATAGATCTTCTCAAACGGCAGAGGCGAAGCAACCAGTGTTTTTTCACCGATATCCTGTGCGCCATACCATCGGATTTCATATATTCCTGTGTCTGTGATGCTAATGTAAAGTCTCGCCTGCCTCACAGGCTGCAAAGTCAAACCGCCGCTTTGATCTTCATTTGGTGTATAAAGAATTTGTATGCCTTCCAAAACGGGCGTATAGCAGAACTGATAGCCCTCCAAATAATCATAATCCTTTGTCCGGGTGTCGGAACCATCCCGTGGATATAGCTCCATCAATCCCCAGGCAGAAAAGGCATAGTTTGGCGCGACAATCGCAGCCGCTTGATCCGCAATCGCTTTTGCTTCCTCCAAGGTATAGCGGCAATGTGCTGCAGGCCCTTCATGCATTCGCTGAAGGACGGACATATAACCAGTTAAATATGTTTCATCACTTACAACGCACTTTGCCGTTACGTCTGACCAAGTACCATTGTCCTCCGTACCGGAAGCAATCAAATGGATATGAGCATTCTTGTATTCATATAGTCTCGAAATGCCAAATAACACTTGATAGTCTGCATCAAGCTGAGAATCAGTCTGCTGAAATCCTTTCACAAGCCGACTTAATTCCTCATCATTGAAGAGACGAGGCGTTACATCAATTTCATAGAGCGTAGAAATGTCAGGCACAATGACATCAGCCTTTATATCAATCGTCATTCGTCCTGTATTTGATGTAAATGTATCCTGCAAAGATTCAGGAGCGTTTACCTGCTGCCGAATCGTCTCCGCCAAGGCAGAGGGGCAAAACAGCGTCAGCACAAGCAGAAGGGCAAATATCCTTTTCATGCGCACATCTCCTCAATACACATACTCCCGATCAATCACCGTGCCATCCATGGCGTTGATGGTGAACACCGATTGATTATCAAAATCGTAATAGCCATCGCGGAATTCCCGATTCCCATAGAAAAGGCCGGTGTCGATAGAATACAGGCAAAGGCCTTTAGCAGTTTCGGTTGGAGCACCTTCCACATATGTAACTCCCGAGGGATTGTTTGCGTCCACTTTGCCTCTTTCCAGCGTATATCCGCCTGCCTCAAACGTAAGGTTCGCAAGTAGTTTGAACTCCATTTCATCGGGCACGCGGGCAAATACCTGGTAAATCGGGATCGTTTTCGCTTCCGGCACGACGACCTGGGCGTCCACATAAATGTGGGATTTGCCCGATGGGCTGTTGTACGTTCCTTTGTACTCCGCCGGCGTGCTCACCTGGCTTTGCACTTCCGCTAGGGCGATGCCAGGAAGCAGCAGACAAAGCATCAGAAATATTGAAATGGTTTTCTTCATTTCCTTCACCTCCTGCATCAGCGTATCACAATGGCAGGCTAAAAGTCTTTATCGACTTGTAAGCAAGTTGTTATTAAGTTGTAAATTGCAAAACTTCGCCATACTCCATGCTGTCAAGATCATCATCAGACAGGGGCGTGGCGGTCACGGTAGGCATGACGGATTCTGCTTGTCTTTCTATTCTGTGTGCCACGAGAGGCAAGCCCAGAATGGATACCGCCGCCAGCAGAATGATTAGCAACACAGCAATTATGCTTTTTTTATTCATGATGCTTTTCCTCCAAAGGCCAGATCATGGAAATAGCAGTTCCCTTACCGATTTCACTTTGAATTTCAAGCCGCCCGTCGTGAGCCTGGGCAATCATCTGACAAAGGCTCAGGCCCAAACCTGTCCCACCCAGCTTGCGGCTGCGGGCCTTATCTACCCGGTAGAAAGGTTCCGTGACTAACGCAATTTTGTCTGCAGGGATGCCGCTGCCTTGGTCGATGACGGATAACGATTGCTGATCCTCTTCCCGGCTGGCAGTCAAACGAATGACGGTGTGTTCCGGGCTGGCTTTGATGGCGTTGTCCGTCAGGTTCGTGAACAAGCTGAACAGCAGATCAGCGTCACCGGTCAGCGTGTCAGCCTGAGCTTCAACTTCGATAGCAATATCTTTTTCCTTTGCTGCGGATTCCATGGCGACGCAGACCTTATCCAGCAGTTCCTGTGTGTCCATGGTCTTGTTCAGTACTACCGGGTTTTCTTGCATGGAGATCAGCTGCATCATTTTCTGGCTCAGCCGCTCAGTTCGCTTTGCGGCCTCGTGAATTTCATGGGCAGCCTCCAGACGCCCTTCCTCCGTCAGCGGAATGGACAGCAGGCTTCCTGAAAAGCCGATGATGGCGGTCATAGGGGTTTTCATTTCGTGGGTCAATGCCCCCAGCAATATTTCCCTCCGCCGGGCTGTTTCTTCCAAGTCAGAAATTTTCTGCTCCACAATCGCCGCCATATGATCAAAGGATCGGGACAACTCGCCCACCTCGTCCCCGGTTTTGATTTGGGAACGCAGGTTATATTCACCGCCTGCAATCTTTTTAGAAACGCGGGTCAGCTTGCGTAGCGGTTTCAGTGTTTTTTGTAGAATCAGAGGCAACAAAACACCGCATAACAGCAAGCACCCAATTAAGGAAAGTTGTGCCATGCGGGTCAGATCGTCGATATGCAGATAGGTTTCGTAGATGTTCGCCGTGCGGTAAACGGTAATAGGCGTTTGCAAAACGGTCATGTTCTGCGCATAGATCAACAGATGCGTCCCGTCTGTTTCCACGATGCGGCTGGCGGTGATGATTTCTTCTGCCATCGGCAGGACGCTTAGCGGATCGTGCACCGCCGTATTATAAAAATACCGCCCATCCATCACCAGCGACCAGGAGCAAGTACCGGTTTGCAGCAGGTGAGCATAGGTGGAGAAAGTGTATTGGATCAGCGACTGCCGGGCGACGCCGTCCGCATCATAGGACGTGGAAGATGTGCGATCCAGGGTGGACAGATGATCGCAGAATACCGCCGTATCCCGCTCTCCGTTCTGGATTGCCTGCTGGATCAGCCCGTCCGTCTCCTTCGCCACGAAGAAATAAAGGCATAGACTGACCGACAGCAGGATAACCGCCAGGGTGATGAGGGTTTGCTTGAGCCAGAGCTTCATGCCTTCACCTCCAGCCGATACCCGATTTTGTATACGGTCACCAATTCCTTGTTCAGATCCAGCTTCCGACGCAGGGCCGCCACATGCACGTCCACCGTGCGGGTTTCACCGATAAACTCATCGCCCCACACCTGATGCAGCAAATCTTCCCGCGTCATTACTATGCCGGGATGCTGTAGAAAGGTGAGCAGCAATTCGTATTCCATGTTTTTGAGGGAAATCATTTCACCGCCCTTCGTGACGGAGCGGCTTTCCAGGTCTACGGCAATATCCCGATAGGTAAGCTGCTTCGGCTGTTTGTCCGCCCGTGCCAGCACTTTTTCCATCCGTACCAACAATTCCAGGATATCAAAAGGCTTCACCAGATAATCTTCGGCACCCAGCCGCAGCCCCTGCACTCGGCTCTGTATGTCTGCCTTTGCAGAAACATAGATCACCGGGATTCCTTTTTCCTTCATATAGGGCAACAGCTCAAAGCCGTCCAGTTCAGGCAGCATAATATCGCACAGGGCCAAATCGAAACACTGAGCCTGTACAACTTCCACCGCTTGTCGTCCATCCATTGCACAGAACGTCTGGTAGCCGGACAGCATCAGGTTTGTGTCAATTAGTCTAGAAATCGCCGGGTCATCCTCTACGATCAGGATTCGTTCATTCATGAAAAATCACCCATACCAGTATAGCATGGGTGATAGGGGATTGCGAGGGTGTCAATGTAAACGAGTTGTAAATCATGCATTCTGTGAACATTTTGAAGATATGAAATATCTATTAGTTGTAATATTTCTATAATTATAGCATTTTTCGCGAATCATAACAAGGCACTGTCGTGAATAAAGAGGGCAAGCAAAATTCCTTCAAAGCGCTTATTTTTAAGGGCTGGAGCGTTTGCACACCATTCGGGATAATAGTGGCAAGCAATGCAATCCGGGCCGAATTGCAAAAAGCTTGTTGGTAGGCTCCGCCCCCAAGCCCCTGAAAACCAGAGCTTGCGCTCTGTGGTTGTGTCGTATTCCTGCGTCATTCGACCTTCTGGCTTCGCCTGAAAAGCAAAAAAGAAAAGCCCCTGTGCCAGTTAAGCTGCTGCGAACAGCTTCTGACACGGGAGCTCTATTATCGTTCTGGGTTCTCTTCCCGTCGGAGATCTTTCTCTTCTGGCAAGTAGTCCCGTTCAAGAATATCAAAATTATACTTGATGTGATTCAGTGTTGTAAGCTTTGGTTTTAGTTCTTCGAGCGCGGCACCATCGGCTTCTTTCTCAGATTTCAGCGCGTCATATTCGGCAGATAGCTCCTTCAGCGTAGGCATCTTTCCTTCAACAGAGGAATAGACGGCCTGCGCTTTTTTGTGATCTTCGATCTCTGCCCGGTGCTCATTGTAGAATTTCGGAGACCAGCCTGAAGCCTTATACTGCGCATAAACGTCCTTTGTACGCCGGTAATCCCGGATCGCTTGACGAAGCTGGTTGATCTCTTTCATACGATTTTGCTTATGCCGGATCTCGGCATTCAGCTCATTTCGCTCAGCCCGTAACGCGCTGATCTGATCTTCCAGCTCCTCGATAGATCCGATATTATGCTCTTTCAGGAAAATGATCGACTGGGCTTTCGCATCAATATTGTTGCGCTCCGCCCACACAATGTAGCCTCGACCCTTCCTGCCATCTCGGAGCTTTGCTTCAATATCGATCAGCCGTTTGACCTGACTGTAGGTGTACTCACTCCTGGGGATTTTCGGAATGTGCACATGTTGACCGTCGAGCGTTTTCCTCAAAACTGCTTCAGAGTATTCCGCGCCGAGGCTATCCAGACGAATATACCGCTCACCGCCGGGCGGCTTAATGCTCACATGAGCACCTCGCTTGATCCAGCATCCCGCTTCTTCCATCAGCTGCATGAGCGCGTCAAATCCATCTGGCTGCATCCGCAGCGCAGTGTCAATCGTCATTCGCAGAGAATCCCGGCTCGTCAATTTGGATTGATCGCCCTCCCATTTCTCATACGAAACGGTTTTGTTCTGCGGATTCTGAACGACAGAAAGGTGATGTTCACGGCAGAGTTCGTCGCTGATCTCCGCAACAAGCCAGCTGGAGTTCCATACATTTCTGAACTTATGAGAGCAGTCCAGCGTCGTCGCACAGAAGATAATGTGATTATGAATGTGCTTACGATCGGTATGTGTTGCCACAATGAAGGCATGCGCTCCGTGAAGAAGACGCTCCGCCAGCTCATAGCCAATCTGATTTGCTTCCTCTGGCGAAACCTCTCCAGGCTTAAAAGATTGCCGAAGCTGATACGCAATCACTTCGTTTTTCTTTCCACTGCCGGTGTTCATAAGATACTGATTCCGTGCAAGAACAAACTCCTGATCCGCTGATTCCGGTGCACAGGCATAAGACGAAATGAATTCTCCATCTTCCGTCTTGTCCGGATTCTTTACGTAATCGATTCGCGCTTTCATGCATTGGGCAATCGTTTTGCCCTTATTGATGTGCATCGGAATGATGCGTGTCGTTGCCATGGGCACCTCCATAAAAAGAAAGACGGCGATCTGTGATTCACACAAACCGCCGCCATGTTACTGCTGATTCTCAGCAGAGAAGTCCTTCAAAGAACCCAAGGATGTGATCCATTCTGTTCAGAAGAAAGTTTGCAGCCGCCGGAAGTCCAATCGGACTGGCCAGCAGAGCGAACACCATAAAGGCAATCCCATTCTGCCAGTACCCGATCGCAAACTCGATGACAGAGAGAACTGCGAACAGTCCAACCGTCAATCCAATAACCGCCGAGGCAATAGAAGAGATGAACGCAGCCAGGCCAAGCACCAGCCTTGCAATCAGCATAAAGGGGGTCAGCGCGATTCTCAGTGTGCGCTTCATCATTTTCGATTCCTCCTATTTCTCTGACTGATCCAATCTCGAGAGGATTTCTCTGAGAATGTCCCAGGTTTGATCAAGCCTTTGCTTGACATCATCGATCTCGGTCTCGTAAATGGAACCCTGTTCGTGCAGACTCTTCGCCATTTGATTCACGTTGTTTGTCAGGTTCTTCATCAGCCGGATCAGCTCTCTGATCTCCGGGAGATCCAGCTTCAGCAGGTATCCGTTGAGAACCATAGCGCGGAACAGTAACGACTTCTTTCTGATTCCGAAGACTTTCATTTTCTGACGGATGAGCTCGTCCTCGGCTTCTGTGGTTCTGAATGACTGGTGAACCACCCAGTTGTTTTCTTCCGTCATCATCATTATCGCTCCATGCTGTTCTTCCTGCAACTCTGTCGCCGGGACAAGTCCACGATTTCAAGCTCAGGCTTTACGATGGGTTTCAGCCCGAAGGCAGCGGAGATTTTCTCTACAGCCTGATCGCGTTTTGCCTCCATGTCGGCAGCGAGTGCATTCGCTTCGTCCTTTGTCAGAAGAGTAAGCCGCTCATCTTCTGCCCGGACGATCATCACGTTCCCGACGATTGCGTCTCCGTGACGATTTGCACCATACAGATCACTGGCAAGACAGTTGATCGAGACCGGCCCCTTTTTGAGCTTGCCTTCCTCGTCGATCAGCATCAGATATCCATCCTTGGCCAGCGGCTCAACCTCCACCAGCTCGATCCATTCACAGCCAATGGTGCCGCGGGCAATCTCAAAAAGTTCTTCCTGAGGATCACATTCCAGCGTTTTGATTTCCTGTGTGTCGGTCAGCATGACCGCAAATTTCTTTTCGTCCATTCGGATCCCTCCTCAGCGTTCCATGCTGTGCGCTTTCTTTTTCTGCGACTTTGCTGTTGTGACAGTCTCCGTCACGGGAGTGCTTACTTCCTTGCCGGCAGGCTGCTCCAGTTCCCGGATCTTCTGCCGGGCCAGGTTGATGAACCCGTCCAGAATCGCGGGATGGGATGTCACCGCATAGTTGTCTCTGCGATCAAAGCCCAGATCATCTTTGGCTTCCGGGAAGTCAAAGGTGAAGGCCCAATCCTTATTGGCAGAAGAAAAGCGGCCGTCCCAGGATTTCACCTGAATTGTCGCCGCAAGCACAAGGCTGACCCGTTCCGGGCCGTACTTCTCCATCACTTCATCAATGCATTTCCGATCCAGTCGGAAGCCATCAAAGTGACTGGAAATGGCTTTCTCAATATCCTTCTTGCAGTCGATATTCGCCCAGTGGGAAGCTTTGAACTGTTCAAGCTCGCCAAACTTACGGGCATGACTGCCGGATTCATGATAAATCGGTGTATTGACGATTGGTTCCATCAGGTGACCCTCCTGTTCACGTTTTGCGCTGATGAAGTCATCAGCGATCTGCTTCTTATCTGCGTCTGTCCCTTCTTGAAGAATATCCAGCTCATACTCTGCCAGCTCCAACTGCGCTATGGCTTCCAGAAAAAGCGGATGCCATTCTTCCTCTGGGAATTTCGGCGCATACAGTTCCCTCAGTATGATCAGATGGTTTCTGTAATCCGTCAGCTCACGAAAGCAATGGGACAGCCTGTGATCCATGATCTCATCAGGACTGATCTCATGGACTCTTCTGACCGGACCGACAGGCTGATGCCCGTCATACTGAATGCCAAAATCATCTGCCAGCTTCAGTGCTGCTTCTCTGGGAGACAGACTGAAAAGGCGGCTGGTGAAATCAATCACATCACCATCCGCATGGCATCCAAAGCAGTGAAATCGTGTGTCAATCTTCATGCTTGGATTCTTGTCATTGTGGAACGGGCACCTGCACATGCCCCCGCGCTTCACCCTCAGGCCGTAGCGCTCAGCGGCCTGAAGGGTGGTCACGTTGGTTTTTACTTTTTCAAACAGCGTCATTCACATCACCGTTCCTGTTCCGGCTTCTTCTTTTCCGGCTGTGCTGCGGGACGATCCAGATTCAGCTTTGCGTCCAGCTCAGCCAAACGGGCGCTCTTGGTTTTCAGCTCTTCCTCCTGCGGGAATGGCTTGCCCAGCTCAGCCTTGGCCGTAGCCATCTGCTGATTCAGGTCGTTCAGCTTGTTCTCCACATTCTGCATACGCCTCGGAATGCCAGCCAGTGCATTGTCGATCCTGGTGATATTGCCGCGCGGATCGGAGCCCAGTTCCACCTGATGGGACATCGCGCCTTTTAGGGTCAGCTGATACATCTGCGACATGGGATTATACATGATGCTCATGGAGAAGCCGCGGTACTCGCCGAGAGCATGATCTTTCTCATTGCTCACCTGTTTGCAGGCAGCCAGGATCGCTTCGCCGGCATCCTTGGCTTCGGTGAAGGTCTCCCTGCCGATGGTCATGCCGATAAAGTCTTTCTCCGGCAGAGGATGAGCTGCGACAGTCGCCTGATCCTGCTCAAAGCCGCGGATGTATCCCTGGTTCCTCTCGATTTCCTGCGGGAAGAATTTCAGCAATCGGTCTTCCAGCCGGTACTGCTGGCTCTGGTGATCTGCCTTCATCAGGCGCAGACGAGCCACGTCCACATCCAGATCCATCTTTTCCTTGATGGCCGGATCACCGGCGCACAGGGCTTTAATTTCCGCATAGGACAGTGCAGCCTCGTCGATATCCTCGCAGGAGCGGACAGGGCTTTTGCTGGTCATGATCTGCGAAATGAACTTCTGCTTGTTCTCCACCGTCTGCCAGAGGTAGCTGTCGAAGGTTCCCTCCGTGGCATAACGATAGATTTGCACATCCGGATTCATATTGCCCTGACGAACGATACGACCGGAGCGCTGCTCCAGATCACCGGGACGCCAGGGACAGTCCAGATCATGCAGAGCGATCAGCCGATCCTGACAGTTGGTGCCCGCGCCCATCTTGGCCGTACTACCGAGCAGTACACGCACCTGACCGGCGCGTACCTTTGCGAACAGCTCCTTCTTTTTCACTTCGGTATTGGCGTCGTGAATAAAGGCAATCTCGTCAGGAGGCACGCCGCGGGCGATCAGCTTGCTGCGGATATCCTCGTACACGTTGAAATTGCTTTCGACCGCGTTGCTGGATACCCCGGCCAGCTCCGTCAGATCATCAACAGGCTCCAGCAGCGGCATCTCGTCGTCTTCCTTCGGAGCATCAGAGACTTCCGGCTCAGTCTGCTGCGCCGTTCTTTCCATGCCTTTGGGCGTGCTTATATCACAGAAGACCAACTGCGTCAGCCGGTCATCTGCACCGTCCTGCCATATACGGAAGATGTTATTGATGCAGGCATTGACCTTGCTGCCCGGATCATCCGGCAGCAGCGGATTGATCAGGCGCTGATCCAACCCCAGCTTTCGTCCATCACTGGTAATCTTCAGCATGTTATCGACCCTCGGATCGACACTGCCGGAGTGAACCTTCCCGGCGCGTTCGGAAAGACTCTGCACCATGGCCTTCTGAACCTCCGTTGGTTGCACAACAACTGTCTCATAGTGCGGTGTCGGCGTCGGAAGATTCAGCTGATCAGCAGTCTTGATGTCAGCAACCTCTTTGAACATGGACATCAGCTCAGGCAGGTTGAAGAACTTGCTGAACCTGGTGCGTGCCCTATAGCCCGTACCCTCCGGAGCCAGCTCAATCGCCGTGGAGGTTTCACCGAAGGTGGAAGCCCAGGCATCGAAGTGGGTCATGTTATTCCTTTGCAGCGTACCGTATTGCAGATAACGCTGCATGGTGTACATCTCCGTCATGCTGTTGCTGATGGGTGTGCCGGTGGCGAAGATAACGCCGCGCCCTCCGGTCAGTTCATCCATATAGCGGCATTTCAGGAACATGTCGGTGGATTTCTGCGCTTCAGATGTGGAAAGGCCAGCGACATTCCGCATTTTTGTCGTCAGGAAAAGGTTCTTGTAGGCGTGCGCCTCGTCCACAAAGAGCCGATCCACGCCCAGCTCCTCGAAGGTGACCACATCATCCTTCCGCTCTTCAGCCTGAAGCTTCCGCAGACGGCCTTCCAGCTGCTTCCGGGTACGCTCCATCTGCTTGATGGAGAACTGCTCACCCCGCATGAATTTCAGCTCCTGAATGCCCTGGGTGATCTCCTCGATCTGCTCCTGCAGGAGCCGTTCCTGCCGGGCCTTTGACATAGGGATCTTCTCAAACTGCGAATGACCTATAATGATGGCATCATAGTCGCCAGTAGCAATCCGGGAGCAGAAGCGGCGGCGGTTGTTCTTCTCAAAATCTTTCTTTGTGGTTACAAGGATCTTTGCAGACGGATAAAGCCGCAGGAACTCAGAGGCCCACTGCTCTGTCAGGTGATTGGGCACCACGAACATGGATTTGCTGCACAGGCCCAGGCGTTTGCTCTCCATGGCGGAAGCAACCATTTCATAGGATAGCGATAGGTAATCCTTTGGGCGGGATATGCAGCCGCAGGCTGCATATCCGTTCCTCCGGATTTTCCCCCGCTCCAAACCGTGCGTGACAGTTTCCCATCACACGGCTTTCCATCGTCAGCACTTTTTATGACAATCTATACATCAAACAGATTTGCCCTTTAGAAAACGAGTTCCTGCATTTCTGCCATCACACGAAGTTTATTGAGCTTTGCCAACTGCTTTTTATCCAGGTTTAGCACTTTCAGATATTTTCGGATGGTGCGCTCATTACTGGAATGAATGAGAATGTGAACCACAGCGGAGACAATAATCAGGTTTTGGTAGCTGTCATTGCCCCCAAGCACCAATGGCTTTTTGTGGTGACAGTCCACTTGCTTTGCTTCCAGTTCCACACCGGAGACGGCACATTTTCCTTTCTGTGCAACATAGAGCGCAATGCGGTTATCGTTGTATTCCACACTTTGCTTACCGCATGGATTGTTCATCAGATGATAGAGTACTGCCATATTGATACCAGCAAGATTCTTATGAATCTCAACCCGTCCTTCTGGCGTGTACTTGTTTACCCGACTTTTCTTATCCATAGGTACTCTATGCTGAACATAGGCAATCGGGACGATGGCATGACCATTCAGATAACGCACCTCCCGGCTTGTGCCGTATTTCTCCTTGATATACCTGTTTGTGATTTGACCTTTCTTTTGCAGTCTGTGCTTCAATCTGTTGTAAAGGCTCTTTTTGACATCGAAAGCGATTTTGTGAAAGTCAATATTCACATGGGTTGCAATGCTGTAATAGTTATGAACGCCCATGACATAGGAGTTGTATTTCTGTATCAGACGATATTCCATTCCTGGGTCATAGGTCTGCCGTATCTGCCCAATAATTTCCTTGCTTTTCTCCCGGATTTTCTGCAATGCTTTATCCTTGATATGCGCTTCTACTACATACCGTGGCTGCCCATCTGGCTTCTTTCCTTTTGTTCGAACTTTCAGCTTAAAGCCAAGAAATTCAGAGTAATGGCGTTTCAGATTTACGATCTTTGATTTCTCTGGGCTGATTTCCAGTCCCAGACGATCTAAAAGCCATTGTTTCGTAGCCTCGAACAGCTTGACTGCATCTGACCGCTTTTTACAGAAGATTTTGAAATCATCTGCATAGCGGACAACATAGCACTCTTTCAGATTCGTGTAGTTGCGCAGGGTTCGGATGGTACTGCTTTTGTCGGGAGTTCCATTCGCATAGATTCTGTGTACATAGTTCCTTTGGGTGGGCATTTCCTCCCACTGGCTGACAATCCACCAATCCAGTTCATTCAGGACGATGTTTGACAACAGTGGGGAAATGATACCGCCCTGTGGCGTACCCTTTTCGGGAAAACCGATTCCAGCCACTTCTGCCTTTAGCATGGCAGAAATGATAGACAGCAGCTTTTTATCCCTAATTCCGAGTGTCCACATCTGCTTCAGCAGTTTTCCGTGGTTCACATTGTCAAAGAAAGACTTGATATCTATATCAATGACATAGTGGCAACCGACGTTCTGTATCATTCTCTCCGCTTGGGCAATGGCATTTTCTGCACTGTGGTTTGGTCTGAAACCATTGCTTCGTTTGAAGAATTTTGCTTCACAGATAGGTTCTAATACTTGCAGAATACATTGCTGAATGAGCCTGTCCATAATCGTGGGTATTCCGAGGGGACGGGTTTTCCCGTTGTCCTTTGGTATCTCAACTCTGCGGACAGCATTAGGAACATACCAGTCCAGCTTGCGCTGAACATGGGCGACCAGAGCATTTTCGTTCCATTTGTTCAAATCGCTTATTGTCTTATTATCCACACCCGCCGTTCGACTGCCGCTGTTCTTTCGGATATTTCTGTAGGCCAGCTTGATGTTTTCGGGGCGTTTTATTAGTTCCACCAGATTGCAGAACCGTTGCCCCTTGACACTTGCGGCATACAATTCGTCAAGAGCGAGCTGCATATCGTAGTATTCGGAATTGCGGATTTTTTGTTTCTTCAAGGGTTTCTTCTTGTTTGCCAAAGTCAGGTACTTTCCTCCTTGTATGGGGGATTTCGCTTTTCTTAGTCATACTCGAACCTTTGTGTCTGTATAGTTTTCAATTTATTGATTGCTGACGACTAATGGCCATCCCTCCACCGTGTTTCCACGGCTTCAACGGTACTGTGCCATCTCTCTCAGCTGGATAAAGGATTGTTATACGCAATGCGCTTTCCAATCCAACACCTCATAGCCTGTAACTGGCTCCGTGTTCCAGCCTTTCCACGTTCCAATATTCCTATCTGTACATATCTGCCCTTAGGTGTCCCTCTGAGCCTGTATGCTGGGCGGTGCCTGTAACACCGCAAGGACTTTCATAGTAAAAATTCTTACTCATCCTCACATACTTCCGTAATCGGAAAGGAGCATTTCTGCTCCTGCGCCTTTTAGACCCGTACATTCGGGATTTCGTCAGTCATCCATGACATTCTGACCATAGGCAGTTTATAGACCTCCGGCGTATCATGCACATATCCCACCTCTGGGACACTTTCCACGGCATAATCCGTTTGGGTGCATTTCCGCCGACTTTAGCGAGCGTTATACCGCAATCCTTGTTACAGAGGACTGCCGCATATCGCAGTTTATAAGGTAGGCGTTTCAGGGCGTTACCCCATCATTCCACCTATCAGAATATTAGTTCTCCAAGTCTTTTCAGGGACTCCTTTCCAGTTCCCGATTCTATTGTTAGCTGACTTGTGCGTAACCTTTTCAGTTACGAACGTGTCGCACTTTTCCCTGCGCCGACAACATGCGCCAGCAGCGTATTTCCGCCATAAAGCGTGTGTGCAATCGCATTTCGCTGATGCTCTCTGAGTGTGATTTCAGGGTTCATCCCAGAGAAGGTGATGTGCTGCCCGTCGTACTCACGGGGCCTGACGCTGTTAAACAGCTCATTGTATTTGGAGACGAGCGCGTCCCTCCGGTACGGATCCTTCCAGATCCAGTCCCTGAAAGCGTCCTTGATGGCCTGCTGCTTTTGCTGCGCCAGTGTCGTTGCCTTCTGATTCAGCACGCGCTTTTCCTTACCCTCGGCATCCTCGATGGTATCGTAGATGCGGACATCACGGAGATTCAGCGTATCTTCCAGAATCCGCAGACCGCTGGCCCGATCCGTACCGTAGGTCAGATTGTTTGGAACGTTGTTGTAGGAAAGAACGTTTTTCCCGTTGATTCGCCATTCCGATGTGAAGTTGGAATATTGCACCTGAACCGCACGGCGCTGATAGAACGGGATCTCGAAGAGCTCCTCCATAAATTTCTGTATATACTCTTTATCAACCCAGGTCGCGCCAAGACGGACGTCGATCTCGGATGCATCCAGATCCTTGGGCTGTGCCTTTTCCAGCGCCTTCACGTTCGGCTCAAAGATAGGTGACAGGTCAGCCGCTGCACGGGCATCCCGCAGCTTCTGCCGCACATTCCCGGAAAGATATTCGTCCGCGGTTACGTATCGCGGTTTTCCTTCATCATCCACCGGCGCAGGCAGACGGAAGATCACGCCGGTCAGATCAGAGGCGATTTCCTCTTCGCTCTTCCCGGTCAGCTCCGCCATAAAAGGCAGCTCCACAGTGGCCTTTTCAGCAATGGAAACAGCCAGTGCCTCCACCGCTGTGTCCACATGCTCCACGGTCCGCTGCTGCCGGATCGTGCGCTTGCTGAACATATCCGCCTTGCGCTCAAGATCTCCGTTTTCCGTCAGGATTTCCAGCGAGGAAAGCAGATAGTACGAGGAATCATCTGAGAAAGCCTGCGCATTGGGACGGCTGTTGATCAGTCCAAACCGGGCTGTAAAGCTGTCATACAGTGTATTCAGCTCTGCCTGAAGCTCATGGATCGTGAAGTCATCCGATTCCTGAAGCTGAGCGTCCATCAGGCGGTGCACGCAGTCCCGAAGACCGACCATGCCCTTGATGCGCGCTTCTGCTGTCGCGTTCAGATCCGGATGCACCATGGCAGAGTTTTCCCGGTAATACACCTTGTCATCGACAACCGTATAGGAATAGTTCCGCACATTGGGATCAGCGGGTATGCTGTCCCGGATCGCTTCGCCCTCTGACAGCTCCGGTGCTTCCTCTGCCCGATAGGTGCCGGAGATCTTTGTGACCGCTTCCGCCAGCTGCTGAGACAGGTCTGCGTCTTCCACTGCCTGACAGGCCGTCTCCTGATGTGCTCCATACATGGAATCGTCCCAGACCATCCTGCCGAGAATCATATCGGGGTGATCCGCGAAGTAGCTGTTGACAGGTACGCCATCTTCCGTCTGACCCAGATGCACCCAGTCCGACTCAATGTCGATGGCACGGTCGCGTTTTTGCAGGAAGATGATGTCGCTCGTCACTTCTGTTCCTGCGTTTGCCTTGAAGGCTGTATTCGGCAGGCGGATCGCTCCCAGCAGCTCAGCCCGCTGAGCGATATACTTCCGTACCTCCGGCGACTGCTTGTCCATGGTGCCCTTGGAGGTGATGAAAGCAACGATACCACCGGGGCGCACCTGATCCAGCGCCTTGGCAAAGAAGTAATCGTGAATCAGGAAGTTGTAGCGGTCGAACTGCCTGTCCGAGACCTTATAAGCGCCGAAGGGCACATTGCCGATGGCCAGGTCGAAGAAATCCTTTCGATCCGTTTTCTCAAAGCCGGTGACAGCGATGTCCGCCTGCGGATAAAGATACTGCGCAATCCTGCCGGTGATGCTGTCCAGCTCCACGCCGTACAGCCTGCTGTTCTGCATGCTTTCCGGCAAAAGACCGAAGAAATTGCCAACACCGCATGACGGCTCCAGAATGTTGCCGGTATGGAAGCCCATCTGCTCCACGGCGGAGTAGATCGCACGAATCACGGTCGGCGATGTGTAATGTGCGTTCAGTGTGGATGCTCGCGCCATTTTGTATTCTTCCGGGGTCAGCGTATATTTCAGTTCCCGGTATTCATCTGCCCAGGCCGCGTTTCGTTCATCGAACGCCTGCGGAATACCGCCCCAGCCCACATACTGAGAAAGCACCTCCTGATCTTCAGGAGATGCCTGCCGATGTTCCTTCTCCAGTGTTTTCAGCGTGCGGATCGCGCGCATGTTGTTTTCAAACTTGGTCTTCTGACCGCCTTCACCCAGGTGATCATCCGTGATCCGATAATTGACCGCAAGCTCAGAAGTAGTCTCCTGCACCGGCGGAAGTTCCATCTCCGGGCTTTCTTCCGTCTGCGTCTGCTCCAGCGGTTCTGTCCTGAAGGGCAAGTTACGCTCATCACGGTCCAGCAGCGGCCCCAGAATGCTCTTGCTTTCCGCACGGAAAATCGGGTAAACCATTTCCGGATCGCGGAAGGTGACATCATAAAAGCGGAGACCGTCCACCGTGAATGGGCGTCCATCCAGATAGATCGTATCGCCGGGATGCAGATCATACGCAAAGGGCGGTTCCTGCGGCGGTCTCTGGGGATGCCGGGGAGGCGGCATCGGGTCATCCAGCGTCAGGTCAATGGTGACTTCCCTCATAGCGGGAATCCCGTCATGTTCAGGAATGCGGCGTTCACCGGGCTGAAGGGGCGGAATATCCGGTTTTTCAGCGGAGGCTTCCTCAGCCGCTATCGCAGCTACATCGGCCTCCACCTGCTGAATGAATGGATTCCGGGCAAGCGCTTCCGGATCGACCACTTCGCCGTTCACAATGCCGTTTCGTGCAAGCTCTTCGCGGATCGCGTCAGGATCAATGTCATCCAGAGGGTCTGCCTCATCCGGCTCTTCCTGCACATCGGTCGTATCAGACGCTTCCGGCACTGTTTCATCGTCAACAGGCGCGACAGGCTGATACGCAAAGCGAGGAACAGGCACGGGCAGATCCTGGCCGGCCAGTGCGCTGCGCATCTCATCCAACTGCTGCCTTTCCGCGTCATCCAGATAGTTTCCGCTTTCGACCAGCCTGCGGACATGCTGTTCCACAGCAGGCCAGCGCAGCTTCATTTCCTCCTGAAAGCCCCGACGGGTCAGCCGGAGTCCCTGACCGTTGTAGTCCACGAAGCCGGAGGAGCCATCCAGGTAGGTGTGGCTGTGCCCGC
>ERZ779664.361-NODE-361-length-23132-cov-4.749924_pt1 | contig 23132 bp, 20 predicted proteins | sample MGYA00511478_ERZ779664 | MGnify/ENA primary metagenome ERZ779664 (study PRJEB29588, sample SAMEA2160437) | human gut metagenome | biome: human gut; feature: human-associated habitat; material: faeces | place: Denmark | collected 2008/2010 ...
CGCTCCGCCCCCGCCGGCGGACGAAAAGCTCCTCGCCGCGCTCAAAGATCTGCGAAAAAGTCTTGCCATGCGCCAGAGCATACCTGCCTATGTCGTTTTCACCGACGCGACGCTCATCGATATGTGCCGCCTCAAGCCGAAAACGCAGGAGGAATTTATTGAGGTCTCCGGAGTCGGTCAGGCAAAATCACAGCGCTACGGAGAAGTTTTCCTCGCAGTCATTGCAGAATTTTCGGAATAAATTTAAAAAGCAGGTCACCGGATATCCGATGACCTGCTCTGTTTTTTATGCCGTTCTTCGCTTGTTATATACGAACATCCCCACTCCCGCGCCGCAGATGAGGACATAGCCTATGACGCTCAGGACATCCGGCACATCGCCAAAGACGAAAAATCCGAGCGCCGCGGCGAAGAGCACCTGCGTGTAGTCATAGACCGAAATCTCCTTCGCCGGCGCGCAGATATACGCCCGAGTTATTCCTATCTGACCGACGCAGGCGAAAGTCCCCGCGAGGACGAGATAAATAAGCTGCATAGCGCTCATATGCTTGTAGCCCGCTATCATAAACGGCAGGCACAGCGCGCACGAAAACGCGGAGAACCAGAAGATTATCCGCTTGCTGTCCTCTTTTCTTGAGCCGAGGCGGCGCACGAAAGTATAGGCTATTCCCGCACCCGCTCCGCCGAGAAGCCCCGCGACGGCCGCGAGCACTTCGGGATTGTCAAACCCCGGCTTTATGATGCACAAGCTGCCCGCGAACGCAACGCACACGCCCGCTATCTGAACTATGCTCGGGCGCTCTTTGAGCAGAATTACAGAGAATATTATCGCAAAAAACGGCGAGAGTTTGTTGAGCATATTCGCGTCCGACAGGTTGAGTTTACCTATCGCGTAGAAATTGCACAGCATGCCGAGAGTGCCGAAAAAGCAGCGCCCGAAAAGATCGGGGATATTCTTTTTCGCGGGCACGAATCCTGTTTTATCGCGCAGCATCATGATAAAAATAAGAATCAGCGCGATAAAATTCCTGAAAAACGCCTTCTGAAACGAGGGCAGGTCTCCCGCGAGCTTGACGAACATCGACATCAGCGAAAAGCCGAACGCCGCCAAAATTATATAGAAAACACCTTTTGTTTTTGAGCTGAGTTTTGTCATAGGCTTCCGCCTTTTTGTTTGATAGCGCGGTGCGCTCCGAATATTATTATACCACCGATGTCAAAATATAAAAAATCCGGAACACCTAAGCATTCCGGACATATTATCAAAGCTTCACAGCAGGCTCTCGCCGCGCTCTTCGAGAAATTTCTTTACTTCGTCGAGCGTCGGTATCGACGCGGACGCGCCCGGGCGCGAGACTGCGACAGCCGAAGCCGCCGAGGCAATTTTCAGCGCGCAGGCGGGATTTGTCAACGCCGCGCTTTTCGGGGACTGTCCCCCTGCACAGTTTTATCTCGTCGAGCTCGCTCGGCTCGTCAAATTCATAGTCCTTTTTGAGCGGAGTGCGGGACACTATATCAAACATGACATCCGCTATGCGCTCTTTATACTCGCCGCCCGGAAGATGAGAAACAGCCTTGAAAAGCTCCTCGTATTCATCGATATCTATGCCCTCTTCGCGAGACTGCCTGAACTCAACCATCAGCTCCTCGGAATACAGCTCCCACGGATGGAGCGACGGATAGTCGGGTCAGGCGCCCGCCCTGCGTTTTTCGTCGCGGACGCGCTCGGTGCAGCCGGTCAGCAATTCATCGAGCGAAACATTGAGTGTCTGCGAGAGTATTATCAGATTGTCCACCGACGGCTTCGCGTGGTCGCTCTCCCACCTCTGCGCCTACTGGCTCGAAACGGAGCACTTCTGCGCGACATCGTCGCGGGTCAGCCCCGCCTTCTTTCTGAAATCATATATGCGGTTTCCGAGTGTCATTCGATCAACTTCTGTTTTTTCTTGATTATATCAAATCGCGCCGACTTCTTCAATCTACCGCAGGTTGTTTTTTGCGCACCCGGGGGTTGTATATAAAAATACTATCAGGGCTTAATAGCCCTGATAGTAATAGTAAGTAGTTGTTGTATTCGGATCCGGAGCCGCGACTAAAGTCGTTGATACGCTTGTGGAGCCGCCGTAGATATCCGTCGCGAAGACATAAAGCGTATATTGATAACCGGGAAGAACTTTAAAATAATATTCTCCCTGATCAAGATCAAAGGTATTTCCGTTTAAATAACTGTCATCAAAAGAAAAATACAAATCTATATCCTGGATGATACCATTCACATTCTGAGGACCGCTCAGCTGCACCGAAACCCAATCGAGGTCATAATTTGATTGAACCGTTCCGCTCAAGTAGAAATACATCGTATTATTATAATAGCTATAGTCATACCAGTAAGCATCATATATATCTATCGTCGAATCCGCATACGAAACGGACACTACGCACGAATCGGAATATGTCCTGCCGTTATAGGTTATACTGGCGTTTATCTTAACACTTCCGTAGCCGTTACCGGTAATATCGCACATCGTGCCGGAACCAGACACCGAAGCCACTTTATTCGCCGAGCTTGCCCATGTAACATAACAGTTCTCGGGACTGACCGAAGCACGCACAGTCCAGCTTTTTCCTACATCAAGTGTAATTTCACTGTAGTTGAGCTGAACAGACGGCTCTTCGATATAAATCGAATAACTTGTCGATTTCATTCTCCCCTTGCCGTCCGTATATTTCAGCGTTACGGTTTTATATCCCGGGGTATACATATCCGGGTGCGACACATCGACACTGTTGGTGACATACTGACAGCCGCCATCCGAATACTTTGCAACGACCTGCATGCCCGCAGTTGACAGCTGATCTCCGCAGTAGTAGAAAAGCTTGTCCGCGTTCTGGGTTATATATATGAGCTCAAGAGTGCCGTTTCCGGTATATATGTAATCCTGACTGATATCCGGCGCGGGCTGAGTCGTGTTCATCGAATCAAGCGATGCTTCAACGGCAAGCATCTCCGTGCTGTCATCTGTATTCTCAACGCTTTCGGATGTCTGCGCCGTCGGCTTGTGTGTGCGGCGCAAGCCCTTGCGGTTTTTCTTCATGACAAAAAATACCGAGGTAAAGCAAACAGCAACAACGAGCACTATCGCCGTAACATAAATTATTATACTTTTCTTTTGCATCTTCTTCCTCCGCTGCCGTCAAATCAAAATATTCATTGACCAATCCACATATAATAAAGAACAAAAATCAGCCTGCATATCAACGGCGATATCAGTACAGTAATCAGCGCTGCCACAGTCATCAGTTTAATTCTCCTATATGATCCAACCATGTTTATCGTTATCGCGTGCCGTCCGCCGCATCTCGGACACAGGCAGACCAGATAGTCGCCAAACAGACTGATCTTCGAGGTAAAGAAATGCTTTCCGCAGTATTCGCAGGTCATGAAGATCAAAAAGTTCAAAATATATTCTCTGGGATAAAAGAACTTTCTGCTTTCTTTGTTTGCATTCAAATTTCTTTCGAGAGTTCCCATGTCTATCTTATCTGTTCTTTTAGAACTCATATCAGCATCTCCCTTTTTCCTCTATATCTCGAATCAGCTGCTCTCTCTCTGCGGCGGTTGCCGTAACTCTGCTTATACAATTGGGGGCATTGCGCCTCATAAACGAATACATTATCTCGTTCATCATGCCGTCACCTTCATTTGAATAGTCAATATCAAATTCGCGTACAAACTTGTCCAAATCTTCGACAAATTCATCAAAGGTCCTGTTATTCTTCTTGTACTCTGCCACAAGCTCTCTTACAGCGTTCTGTGAGTATTTCGGGGATGGAATATTGACGCTTATCCGCACCTGCCTGCCCGTCATATCAAACACAATACTATTGTTTTTGGATATCTTGTCCATAAAATTCGATCTATCTTCGCCGGTCACACATATACATGTTGCCACGGTATATTTTATGGGCGGAATCTGCTTCATAACCTCAATATACGACCCGAGAGACAAAAGTCCCGCGCCACAGCTGTAAATTCTGCGGCGCACAGCATCAACCGCCGACGGACAGCCCGCCAAACAGTAAAGATGCGTTTTATCCGAGAGCAGAGCCAAAAGAAAAGCCTCTTTAAAAGTCGAATCAAAATCCTCGTTATATATCTTTCGATCTACTTCATCTAAAATGTATTCCGCCAGATCAGACTTGTTCTTTTGTGACTGTGCCTTGGCAGTCGCCACCTTGCACTCAACAAAAAGCCTCGTATCGCGTTGCGGATATGCTTCGAGCAGAACGATATCATCCCCCACTCTGAAAAGCGATTTGCAGGTGATGTCATTTTTGAACATGTATTGGAGCTGATCCGGCGCATAATCCGTCAAGTCCTGAATACGTGATCGCACCACTCGCCTTTTCTCCCCAGTAAACATCCGATTGAGTTTATCATACGAGTCATACCCCGCGCTGCTGTGGGAGAGCGTAACAAAATTCACTGTAGCCATTATCGGTTCCTCACTTTTTCTCCTGCTTCACCGGGAAAACTCCCATCTTTGCCAAAAGCCAAAGGAAAGGAGTGTCAAGCCCTTGATTCAGCACCAAATGATTCTCGAGCACAAGTCTCGTTGCGAACACACGGCAATCCTCGCCAAAGTCTCTGATAATATTATTCACATATCCTCGAAGATTCGCCTGAATATCCGCTCCGTCTCCGTCTCCGCCGTGCCACAACATCGAATATATGATATCTGCTGATTTGCGCTCCACTGCCCTCATATCAACTGCATCCGAAGTAATCGGCGGAAAAATGTCGCTTAATGCTTTTCTTCCCATCAATTCACCCTTTACCAGATCTACCTTATTGAGTACAATGGCAGTCGGCTTTTTGGGAATATCATTCTCGCGAAGCATACCCAGCACCGTATCGATTGTTTTTCCCAATACTGCTTCGTCGTTATTTTCAACAGTTTCAGCCGCATTTACAATAAAAATCAAACCATCCGAGTATTTAATATAATTGACTATTCTTTCAGTAAGCCTTTCCTTATCGATATAACATTCTCCCGGAATATCAAGGAACACTATGTCGGTTTTATTCTTATTTATTCCCAACTCGCGAAAGTATGGACCTTGTACGCTCTTGGTTACTGCACCTATGTTGCCTTTCGCATATAAATCGGCAATATATTCAAGGTAGTGGTCGTTAGGATCCATATTAATCCAAGAGAACGATTCCGTGCTTCTTTCTCTCATCATTTCATTTATCGATGCAAGATATGTAGTTTTTCCACTGCCCGGAACACCTATAACCGCAATGTATTTAGCGGGCGCGCGTCCAAACATTCTTAAAAGTTTATTGTGGCAATAAGGGCAAAGCCTCTCATTGAGGAAACCTTTTGTGCTTTTATCGGGATCTTCTATTCCCGTAAGATAACAACCGTCATCGAATTTACGCTTATATTTGCTGTATCTTGGATCGGCCGGGTCTACAAAATTGTAAAGTAAATCTTGTGCCTCCTTATCCTCCAAGTGAGCCTTGTAATTTTTAAGATATTTGTCTTCCTGTTCATCCCCGCTCTTGCAGCGAAAAACAGCATCATTATATCGTAGCTGCTCAAAGCAATATGGGCACCGTACATCAAAATATTTTTTCATCATTTAATCCTCTAAATATATTTCTCCCTTTTTATCCAATACAAACTGACCGTTTTCTACATGAACTTCGGCGGGAATAAGCTTTTTGATTTTCTGATTATTTGCATTCACTTTTCGGTTGCCGGATATCAGATCAAAGCATTTGGAGAGACCTGCGATATCGCTGTATGCTTTAAAATTAGGATCCTCAAAATTGTTAAATTTATAAAAATTGAGGAACAAATATTTATTATCAACAACAATAAACTCGCTGCCACGCTCGTTATCACATATCGTAAATTTTTCTGGTATATCGCCAAAGAAATTTTGGTTATAGTCGCGAAAATACTTTACCGAAACTTTTTTGCGTGTAAGCGATGTCGGCTGTGAATCGCCCTTATATATACAATCTATGGCGTCCGCCAACTCCTCACATTCCGATTTCTTTACCGCTGTATTCTTGTCACAGGTATCGACTCCATCGTATTTTGCGTCGTTATGTTCGATGCTGTCGTTGCTGTCATGCGGATCGGTGCTGACAGTTGAATCGTAGGCTATGGGCTCAGGGGCATTATTAACCGGCACATCAATGTTACTGCTGCTTTTTGCAGTGCGTTTTGGTGTAGAAGTTTCTATATTGGGGGGCAGAGCCTTACTTCTATAGTTAGGCTCAGTTTTGCTGCGGTCGTTAGGTTGGGGCTGTTCGGAATTTTTCTTCTTGTGAGGTTGCTTTTCACGCGCAGGCTGCTTGTTTACTTTTGACAATATATTCTTGAATATTTTCTTGATTCCGGCAACATTTTCCCTGCAAAGGATGCACACAGCAAGCACAATCAGTACGATCACCAGCACAAGCACCAGAACGACAACGGTTATCATCGTACTTTTAGAGACGCTTCCACCATCATTGTCTTTGTCAGCTGCAGTCGTTGAAACGACACCTTTAGTGTTCTCGTTGTTACCGACAGTTGTTCCGGATGCCTGAATCGCACCGGTCACGGGTTCGGCATCGGTCTCGGAGCCCTGCACCGGCGACGCGATTTTTTCCACTTTTTTGTTGACATCCGTAATTTCTTTGAATTTGCTTATATCACTCATCAGCGTATATTCGCGATACTTGCCTCCCGGGGTCTTTATCGTCAGCGACGATAAGGAAAAGATAAGAGTATACGTCTCTGTTCTATTCAGTTCCTCGTACTTATTTGCCTGTATGCAGCCCTTTATAGGATATAGGTCTCCGTCTTCTTTCGTAAGTAACAGGTCGTAGCTATCCGGGGATTTCTTTTCAACCCAGACAGTCACGGGATACTTCTCGCCATCATTGCCCAATGCAACGAAGGAGAGCAACTTTTCATAGTAGAGCGCATTGTCGTTGAGACCGTCGATGGTGAAAGTATATTTTTGGGGCTTGGACTCTCTCAGCCCAGCTCCGGCGGTCATGCTCTCATATGTGGAATCCGTGTCATTTATATTTCTGACCGCAAAAGCGGGCAGCGCAAGGCAAAGAGCCGTCAAAACAGACAGCACCGCCGCAATAATTTTTTTCAACATTGTTGATTCTCCTCTCGTTGTACAGATTGATATCAGGCAAGCCAGTCCGAATATAATACCGCCGAGCAATATTCCATTCGGCTTGGCTCGCCCATTTTGCCGGGGTCGGAAACGACCCCGGCTGATGGGAACGCCCAAAGTTGAATTTGGGGTTGTTACATGGGGTTAGAGTTCTTCGTTAATCATTGAATAAAGCATAAGTGCAGCGTAAACTTTCTTATAGAGCTCAACATTAGACTCTGAATCGCCAATTGCCTTAATTACATCGTTGCTGAACGTATCAAAGTTATCATCGAAATGGCCTTTTACATCTTTTATTAGCTCCGAATCTCCAACCTCTAAATATCCGACTACTCTAAGTAAGTCCATGACGGCCTTTTTGAGGTCGAAATCATTAGGAATTTCTATTTCTCCTTCTGCATCCAAAGACGTTTCGATCTTTTTGATTTGTTCATCATCATTGGATGAATCGACTTCCTCATTATCCGTATCAGGAATAAACCCGTCATCGTCTGTCGCTTCTTGCTTGTCCCTCAAACGAGCATTTATATTTTGGATATCCGCCGTGTCGTTGTCATTCAAAAGGCACAAACCATAAGCAACTTCTTCTTTACTTTCTCCCAATGGCTGAACAATTATGAATCTATCCATAGCAGTTTTAACATCATTTTTATTAAAACCTAAGAAATTTATATACGCCATACATGAAGATTTAGTAATTTTTTCTTTGTCAACTGTTTGCTTACACATATCATAGCCCTTGGAACCGCATCCGGCTAAACAGGCAACCACTTTGTTCCTTGGATCAATCGACACATCATCATTTATTTTGAGGAAATTAGCAACTAACCAAAACAACACATAATACTTGGTTCTTATTGCCTGAAAGAGCTTGACATATTGGGGGTTCTCATAGCATCTGCTATTAATAGTACCATTTTCCAGCAAGAAATTAAGTATAGCGCCCTTTTTTTGATAATATCTGTTTAGTTGCAATGCGTTATCTCCTGCTGTTACGCGACTAAGAGTATTAAACTTTTCAATGGCTGCTTTAATAGCCATCGAATCATCTGATTCACCATTTGGTGAATCAACCCAGAACTCTTTAAAAATTTTGTTTTTTCCATCAAAGAAGTCAATGAACGTCTTTTCAATTATTTCGATTCCAGCAATTTTAAACGTATGCTCGGCTTTCACTTCAGATGCTGCATTTGCCGTTTGAGATTTTATAAACGAAACATCTGTAGTTCCTCCGCCTATGTCAATAATAGAATATCCAGCATCAGCTCTTATTCCACCCCTGCCTTGGCCAACCTTTTCATAATACCTTCCGGCGCATCTCGCCTCAGTCGAGCCTTTAAAGACAAGGCTGCAATCATTTCCTACATAATCCTGCAGCAGTTCATTTTGCAAACTTCCGGATATGGAATTTCCAAGATTACGAGCCGGATACGAAAGTCTCACTTCGATACCGGAAGCACCTTTGGCTCTCGCTTCAAGTATAGCAAACATAAGGATAGAATTAACGAAATTTTCTCTGGCGACTGCGTGGTTTGTATCATCCGTTGACCATTTCAGCCCAGAGTATATTCCTTTGTCATTATCACCATTTTCTGACACGATATATGAATTGTCAACATCAACAAAGCGCCCCGTTATGTTCGGGATAATAGATATTTGATTAACATTCCTTGCTTTAAAGTTTTGGCCATAAGTAAATATTTTTCCGAGCTTCCCATCATTATGATTGCTGTCGGATGCACCAAAAAGATAATACCTTTGAAACAATCCGGCATCATTCTTTCCAGGGCATGGATTATATATATCGCGAACATAATGAGACGGAGAATAGATAGACTCAGGAATAGCACCGTTGCCATTGCCCATTTTTATATAGACATTTGTGCTGGTTGTTCCAAAGTCCATTCCGATAATGGCAGTTTTGTTGCCATCAATCGAGACCTCATCTCTATCAGCCAACTCTATCATCCAACACCCAAGCGTGTTCCCCTTATAACTAAAAGAAATTGCTCGAGGTGCAGATTTGGACTGTATCATTTTAAATTCTTGACTACTGCTGCCTTTCTCAAATGTACAATTTGATTCACATTTGAATTCTTTGTTTTCACAATCATCACCTGAAAAAACAGCAATATTGATTACATTATCGTTGGCACTGTTATTGTCATCTGCATAACCTATCAGCTGATTTTCTTTAATACTCTCAACTTTCTTCATCTTCTCCGCCAATTGACCGTTCCAATTGTTCCATTTTGCCCCATCTCTTTTCATGAAAATAGACACAAGATAATTGTTCCAAGCATCTATATCTTTGAATTTGACATTAGGCCACATGGAAATATACGGAAGATCTGCTATCCAGTACACATCTTTTGAGGAGTAATAAGCACTATATGGAATCGTGTTGCCATCTTTAATAAGTTTATACTGGAAAGAGAAGCTACTGTCATCAGCATTGTATGTGATTGTCCAACCTTTTCCTCCTTCTGTTGCTATCTTGGCACCCTTTTTTAAACTTTTGACAACCTCTTCATCTATTGGAGGAATAACATACACTTGTTCTTTATCCATAGATATAGCTTGCGGTATAAATGTTGAGCCAAGAGTTTCGCTATCTAGATCATCATGATCAAATTTTGGCTCTTCCGGTACAATCAAAAGAAGTAGTTTGTCGGAGCATGCTTTTTTCGGAGCCCAATCCGGAACCGCGCATATCGATCGTAAAGCATTATAGATTGTTTTATTGTTCGCCGCACTCCATGGTTCTAACATTCCTCCGGGATTGACCGGTTGAGCCCCATATACCCCATCAGGTTTGAATATCGCATCTTTGAATGCTGTAATCTGCCGGCTATCGCCGTTATTATTTCTTATTTCTTCTTCCAAGCTTTCAAGCCAACAATACAGCTTCTGAGCAGCAACTTCTCGCTCGTTCAAATTTTTTACCGGGTTGCGACAGTCGAGGTCGCCGCAAGCAAGAACCTCTTTCCATTTACCATCCTTTTCGCACCAGGGAAGGCTGTTAAAAATCGTCCTGTCATATTCCTTGAAGGGACAGATAACAATGCTCGGAAGATACATTGCAAACGGCTTTCCATCCTTTGAAAAGACATACAGCTTGTTCGGATCTACCTTGCCGTTCATATCATATCCGACAATTGAAGCATTTTTTTCAAAAGCGGCTCCGACAATCTTTCTGAACTTTCCAGCGGTTCCGTCTTGCGCTTTAATCGTATATTCTTTTATATCGATCTGAATACCGTTCAGCTTCTGCAGCGCGATTGCAGCAAGCAGACTGCGCCATTCATTGACCGCATTCGGCGCATTATCCTTCAGCTGCTTGATGAAATCCAAAACATAAGCAATAGGCGAAGGAATGGACATAATGGCACTATCTCTATCGTCGAGATCTGCACCGGATCCACTCATACATCTCGCCATTTTGTCAAGTATTTTTTCATCATTCGGATCCGTCTCTATCCAGCCTCTTGCCCCGTTACCTACAGCTGCAAAATCCGTTATTTTCGATTCATTTTTGAACGGAAAAAGCACATTATATGGCATAGTAAAATCCTCCTCTTAGCTAAAACAAATTTCCAGAGCTTTGTATATATAGTCTCCAAAGCGCTTGTCATAAGAATCTGTTGTCGTGTAATTTATAGCACTGAAGAATTCTCTTAATGCTTCAGTCACATCATTTACACTCTTAAAACTATTGCCCAAGCTCTTTTGAATTTTTATCTCGTCGTCCAATAGCTCTTTGACATCTTGCTCTAAATTCGCAATATTAACTTCGGTTAAAACTTCGGTTAAATGGGAACAAATAGATTCAACATGTCCAATATAATCTTTTCCTACAGCAACGCCAAACAAATTATAATTTCCGCTTGCGCCCTCGGTGTCGTTCGGCCAATCGTATCCTGTCTTTGAAATATCGTACATCAGCCTTATATAATCAGTGCAGTACTTTAGCACTCCATTAATAAAATCAATCATAGCCGTCTCGATGTTCACAAAGTTCTCTTTAAATTCTTCTTTGCCAAATAATGTTTGAAATGTCAAAACACCTTTCCACATTGTCTTCCAGTTATTTCCCGACCTACTATAATTGATAGCAAATTGAGCGGCAAATCTCGCAACAAGGAACACCACGAATCGGAACATCTTATTAAGGTTTACAGCAAGCTCTCCGATTTCGGTATGCTTCACATTAGCAATTTTTCCTTTATCATTTGCTGTTCCGCTAAAACGATATTCATATATTTTACCAAGATCCGTGACTGCTCCTGCATTGTCGTAGAAATTTTTATTGAAGAAATCCACCATTGCATCTGCCGCAATAAGATCTACGAGATCAAAATGGTTCTTTTGACCCTGTCCACCGTTTGCATATCCGCCAACCACATGCAGCGGATCCTGCCCGCAGATGTAAAGGCTATCGAAGCTTCCATTATCCGCAACCGCTTTTCTCATCAGATGTTCATTTTGGGCATATTGGCTGAGCGCCAAATAACTCTTCTTGCCAAAATCACCAGAGTTTATCAGCGGCGTTCCATCACCAGCACCATCACGGATTCCAAAGCTGAAATACGGCAGCAGCAGTACACCGGAAACAAGGAGATCATTTCCACGACCTGCAAAATATTCTCTCATATATGCCGCCAATTTTGAAAAAATTGCGGCACCCGTGCCTCCGAATATAGAGCCTATAATAAAAACCTTCGCTCTATTATTGGCATTCCCATCCAGAAATTGTCTTACAGGGTCAAGGATATTGTTATTCTGATTTGCCGTGCTAAGCATATACTCAAAAATCGATGTTCCTAACGACGGCTTGCCATAAAATCCCTTTTCGGTATCCGTTTCGCGTGCCTCTTCATTATAAAACGCCCTCATTACGAGTTCGTCATCATCATTATTTCCGAGGACCTGAACAAGTTTGGGATTATTTATATTATTACAGATGTTGCTGAGCGCGTTGGAAAAGTTCCAAGAAGCTATATTAAGTTTGTGGTTGCAAAATCCAATAGTTTTCGCCTCATCTAACTTTTGAGTTTTTGTCAGACCCGAAAGAGTCGATATATTACCAATGGTTTCTTTGGCCTGGGTCGTTCCTCCGCAACTATCGTCTTTGTCAACGATTATAAACTCTATAGGTTCCAGATCATCTACTTTTTTTATCATCTTCATTGCACAAAGATGGGCGGCGACCTCCGCAACACGCGCGCCGGTTCCGCCTATGCAATAGCAAAAATATTTTGTCGCCATATTATTATCCTCCGTTCAAATTTATCAATCGGCTTTGTAATAAGCCAAAAGATACGAAATAAGCGATCCAATGACTGCAAGGGCGAATGTGATTATCGCAAAAACTATCGCCTTCTGGAACAGAATAATCGACATAACAACGGTAAGCACAAACGATACTATTACGCCGAGCGCGAAGAACGGTACAATAGAGGCTCGGCCGCCCCCCCCCCTGCCGCAGACAAACGCTTCTTAGCATCCTTCAGATACCAGATAATATAAAACACCACGGCGGGGATGCCTTCGACTGCGAAGAATACCATCGCGAGGTCCTTCATAGAACCGTTCATTCTCACTCCGCTCTCGCCGAAGATCCAGATAACGGCTCCGGCAATTCCGAAGACAATGCTGATTATTATCCCTAGAAAAAGCTTCCTGTACTTGACGCTGGTCACACTGCTTGATTTACTCATCTTCTTTTCTTCCCTTCAAGATATATAAATTTATTATCCTCCGCAGCCTCAGTCATCCAAGGCAACGGTTATAACCACATCCGTGATAACACGGCTCATTTTGACCTCGTATTTGTCTCTCTCGACCTTGCTGGACATCCTGCCGACGAGATATGTATAGAAGTCGTTCAGACCGACAGTCTTGCTGTAAAGTCCGTTCGCGGCTGTCGGCACCACATTGTCCGCAAGGTTCAGGTTTCCGATCCATCCTGGGGTGTTCTCTTCGTACGGTCTTTTTCCCATGACCTTGAACGATATTGTCAGCTTGCTATACATTTTCGCGAGTTTGTTCATCTCTTTGAAATTGACTCTGACAATCAGAGCTCCGCTCTTGTTGTTGACGGTGTAGAGATTAAGCGCATCTTTCGGATACTCCTCTATCTCGCGAAGAGTGTCGTTGCTCGCGAAATCTCTTACGCGATCAAGCGTTTTGCCGTTTTCAAGAAGCTGGCAGGTCGGCATATCCATATAAGGCTCGCTGCTCTCGAGAAGATCCTTCATGGGTATGTCTTCCCACACAAACGCCTCCTCTGTACCGTCGGAATCGCCGTATTCATCGGTCACTTCGTATTCTTCCAGCTTAAGTCCGCTGACCTTGAGCGACTCCTTCGGGATAGAATATTCGGTATTATTGGCCGGCTCGCCGTTGGCAAGATCCGAGAGCTTTATGGCAAAATTCATGGTTGCGATGCCATATGTAGACTTTTCCAGAGACCCCCTGCCGGAGTCCGTGGTGTACTTGTAGTAGAGACCCGGGAGCATATGGTCTGCATCGTAATACATCGAATCGTCGTCGCTCTTGCAAAGCTCAACATTGAAGTTAAAATTGGAGTTTTCGTGAGTGACAGACGGATACTCGTCATAGTCGCTGCGCTTGCCTTCGGCGCACACGTTGTCGAACGGCTCGGCGTCCACATTAAGCACCGCATTGTCCCCGTCCATCTTGCTGATAGGAGTATACTGAAGTCCGCGCTTCGAAAGCACGGTAAGATAGTCAAAGTCTCTTCCGGACTGAAGGCCGGATCCCTTCAGCGAATCGTTGAGCACATTGCAGATATTGACGACCTCGCTTGTCGGGCCGACGATCAGGCAATAAAACGGTCTTGTGCCAGTATAGTTCTCGTCCGTCATACGCACCTGTCCGCTAACGACCGAAGAGGGCACGGGCACAGATGCCAGGCCACTGAAATTCGAATTAATATAATAGAGCGCTGCGGAACGGTTGTCATTTTCGGTCAGCACTTCGTTTATTCTCTGCGCAAGCTCCTTGTTATTGAGCTGCTGCTCCGCAAGGTCGGTAATGAACACGTTCAGCTCATCGAAATTGACCGGCGAGTTGGCATTTTTGAAAAGCAGGCCGAGCGGACCGTATTCACCGGCAGCATTGTTGAAGCTTCCTTTATTGAATGTATAGAAGTCCTTGCTCCTGAAATTAGATATGTCGACATTGCCCCACCCGAGGAAACCGTTATCCTTCCGGACAAGCGCATTCATGCTGTAATTTGCGTAGCCTTTAACAGTCTCGATAAGATCGCCGCATGCAACGGCAAAATTACTCGCAGCATTGATATATCCGTACATCGACTGTGTGTTATCAAAATACAGGTTTGCCTTCACAGAATTAGCCGGCAGCTCCGCTTTTTTGATTGTATTCTCGAGGGCTATCACCTCTTCCGACACAGGCTCGGCGACACCGGGCCCGCAGCGCACCAGATTCACAACCATAAGCAGGCACATTATTGCCGCTGCCATAATTTTGAGAAATCTCATCATTTAACATACACCTCTCCAAAGTTGATATTTTGTCACGCGTTTTTTCTTCTGTTGCATTATGAGGTTGCTATATTTCCACATCGAGTTTTCCTATAGCGTTTCCTATAGAGAACTATCGATAAGCGGATTGATTATACCGCATTTTTCGACTAAAATCAATGCTTTTTAATTCTGTTCCAGCTTCAAATTCAAAAAAATTTCACGGATATTGCACCGATTGTTAACATTCAGTTCACATCTGCAATTTCTATCAGCAATGTGACATTTGGCAACGCCATCGGTCTCTCTTTCGGATGGTTTCATTTTGCTATGTGACATCAGCGCACACCGTATTACAGCACTTATTGTCAAATGCGCACTATATAACATAATAGACGTTTGAGATTATTACACTCGGTGAATAAAATGAACTTATTTTAAGCTTCTTTTTTAATTAAAAGGCAGCGTTCGTCACATTTAAAAATAAACCGTCAAAAACGCCAAAATAGCATCAATATTCTTCTGTACCATATTGACTTTGCTTTTGCTTGGTGCTATATTTTGTCAAAAAGCTGCAATAAAGCAGAAAACGGAGGGTATAAAAAATGGAAGAAAAGAAATGGCTCGATTTGCTGCTCTATACCGATCGTCTTAACCGTTCTGTCAAAGAGGCGGGCTGGAACTATGCAGATAAAGAAAAAGTATACAGTCTGAAAGACTCTGTGGTGCAGACTCTGCTCAGAGCCAAGCCTGACGGCGTAAATTTTGAGCTCTATTATGTTCCGTATTTCAAATATTCCGGCGCCACAAAAGACCGCGCCGGTGCTCTTATGCGCCAGGACGGCAGCAAATATCCGTTTGAATACTACCTGTCGCAGGTAGAGCCGTCGGAATACGACTACGAAGTGCCGGAAAAGGCACTGGTCGAAGTGACAGTGGAGTGCCTCGGTCAGGAGTTCAGCTTCCACATGCCGCTCGACAAAATAACCGAGTGCGGATATGTAATATCCTCTCTTGAACGCAAGGTTTGGATAAATTCAACGGATTTCCATCACAGCCAGCTTCTCAAGTTTGAACCGCACATAAAAGAACTGCTTTCTCATGTGAGCGAATAACAAGCAGCATAGAACATAAATACGGCTCCTGCAGTAAATGCTGCGGGAGCCGTATTCTTAGGCTTTGCCTGAGTGCAGATTGATATCGTTTCAAATCATCAACTTTTGTTGACATTTAGCAAAAAGAGAAGCATAATGCACAATGCAGAATTAAAAGCAAGGAGTGTAAAACTATGGCAACTGTTTCTTCCGGCATTCTTTCGGCGGCCGCTCTTTTTTTTGCGTGCGAATATTATATGGAATAATATACAGAATCCGCAAAAATACTTGCGCTTTTCTGTTACAGGTGATATAATATATTTTGGAAAGCACCCAAAGTATAATCTGCTTCATTCGATACCCCCTACCCCGCGGGTTGCGGTACCCCCAAAAAACGGACGGAGGACCTTGCAATGACAGACTACGGCAGGACGGATATTTTCCTCGGCGAGAGCCGAGTGGATCGTTCTGCCCTTTTGCTGCAGCAACAGGTCTTTTTGCATAACAAAATAAACAGAACTATGCCGGAGACAGGCTATTTTTGCGCTGTCCCCGGTTTTTTGCGTTTTAAAAGGGCGGTGATATATGGTCTGTAAAAGCTCATAGGTCAGACCGGCTTCTGCCGGAGCAAAAAAATCCTTCCGCAGAACAAAAGGAGGGAAAAACTAAAATACAAATCGGAGGAACAAAAAAAATGAAAAAACGAATTTTAAGCATGCTGCTTTGCTGCCTCATGCTGTTCGGACTGGTTTTCACAGTCTCCGCAGATCCCGATCAGCCCGAAGTTGATCCCGTTGCACACGCAATCACCGTTACAACCGAAAACGGCACTGCAACCGCATCCGCGGAAACCGCTTTCGCAGACACGGAAATCACCCTTACCGCAGAAGCCAATGAGGGCTTCCGCTTCAAGGAGTGGCAGGTCATAAAGGGCGGCATAGAGATAACGGACAACAAGTTTGTCATGCCCGACGAGGACGTTGAAGTTAAGGCAATCTTCGAGGCAATCCCCGAGGTAATCCCCGAGGAGCACAGCATCACGATAATCCCCGTTGGCAAGGGCAAGACCTATTCCGTTCCCAAGACCGCTGTTGCGGGCACGGAGATAACCCTTCATGCAGAGCCCGACAGCGGCTGGATCTTCTACGGTTGGGAAGAGGTCGTTGAAGAAGGCGTCGACAAGGTCACTATAGCGAGCGACAAATTCATCATGCCCGACAGAGATGTTGTTATCAGAGTTATCTTCGTCAAGGAGAGCAGCATCAAGGTCACAACCGACGGCAACGGCACCGCTTCCGCCGACAAGGAAAAGGCTCTTAACGGCGAAGAGATAACCCTCACCGCTACCCCCAAGGAAGGCTATGCTTTCAAGGAGTGGCAGGTTGTTAAGGGCAACGTCGAGATAAAGGACAACAAGTTCATCATGCCCGACGAGGATGTTGAAGTTAAGGCCATATTCGCCGCAGAGCACAAGATCGTTGTTCTGACTGATAAGAACGGCACCGCTTCCGCTTCCGCAACCGATGCTATCGCAGGCACCGAGATAGTTCTCACCGCCAAGGGCAATGACGGCTACTACTTCAAGGAGTGGCAGGTCATCAGAGGCAATGTCGAGATAAAGGACAACAAGTTTGTTATGCCCGATGAGGATGTCACCGTTAAGGCTATCTTTGCGGAGATCAAGGACGCTCCGAACGATGACGACATGAACGTTAAGCGCGACATACATTTCGTATTGGTCAAGACTGACGGAAACGGCGTGGGCGTTGCATATCCGCCTTACTCCGAGGCAGGCACAAAGGTAACGGTCGTTGCCATTGCGAAGCCCGGCTACAAGTTCAAGGAGTGGAAGGTCGTCAAGGGCGGCGTTGAGTTAGAGAACAAGAGCATTGCCACCTTCGAAATGCCCGCAGAGAACGTTATACTTGAGGCTATATTCGAGTCCGACGGCACCGAGGGCGACAAGCCCACCCCGCCCGACATCCCGAAACCCGACAAGCCCGATACACCCGATAAGCCCGGTACACCCGACAAGCCCGGCACGTCTGACAAGCCCGGCGCAACCGACGTACCCGACACAGGTGATACGACTAACGTACTCCTCTGGGCTGCAGCTCTGGTAATCGGCGGCGGTGTTGCGATAGGCACTGTTGTCAGCAAGAAAAAGAAGAGAGAAGAAAGCTAATCTCTCGGAACACTGAAAAGAGCGGTCGCTTCGGCGGCCGCTCGATTTTTGTTTGGCGGCGGAAAAATACAAATTATTGCGCGAAAAATCCCGATGCAGTGCATAACCGCATCGGGATAAAACATGTCAGAATTTCAATTTAAAGCATTGACGCTGCCTTTTAGGACGCATTACTCCCCTATCGGCTCCGACTTCCGGGTGTTCGCGCCGAAATAGATACCGGAACGGCCGAACCGATTGGAAATCACGGTTTCGTGCTTTTATTTCAGGCCTTTTACAAGTTTAATAATCTGAACGGAGAAGGTCACAGATAATTCCGCAAGTTTATTTTTCTTTTATATTCGTATCACATGTTTATATAGACAGTATATCCTAAATCCGAACATTGTTCAATGACGCCGACGCTGTGCGCCCGATGATATCGCTTGCGCTCCGAAATGTTGCTGTTCGCTTCGCTCACGGTGAAATAATTCGCTCTGCAAATTGTGAAATTTGATGCTTTGCATCAAGTGAATGTGAAACAAAGCCTCACCGCCGCAGCGATTTCACACGCCGCAGACGTATTTCACATTTGCGGAGCAAATATTTCACATCAAAAATATTTCACTCGTTCCAAAGGAACGAATTTCACTGAAAAAAGCATTTGCAACCGCAAATGCTTTTTTCATGGTGCGGGCGACCGGACTTGAACCGGTACGGTGTCACCACCGAGGGATTTTAAGTCCCTTGCGTCTGCCGATTTCGCCACGCCCGCATATTAATAATGACCGCCGGAGACTTTTCCGGCGGTTATTATTATATTGTATTATCCGATGTTTGTCAACAGATTTATGCTCCTACGCTTCCATTCCGAACGGGTCGTCGTAGTGATGCGCCTGTTCGAGCATCATATCCTTGACCTTCATCAGGCGCGTTGTTGTGCTGCGCTCGTTTTCGTCGAGCTTCATCGAGATATACTTTATCGTCTCCTCATACTGAGGGATCATAACATGCTCAAGGGCGTTGACTCTGCGGCGCGTTTTTTCTATCTCGCCCGCGAGCAACTGACACGATTTCTCGATTTCCGCAAGTCTCAGCATATCCGGCATTATCTCCGACAGCGCGCTGACCGCATTGTCAAGCTCCGCCGAGGTGAACGCCGTTCCGTATGAATAAATATCGTTCTTGTCAGCAGTTTTATACTGAACATCGAAAACCGGAATCATAACGCTCATCACATTTTTCTCCGAGCTCTCGAGGCTCATCTCCTGCGTTGGGAGCATCATCGCGACGCTCAGGCTCTTGTCATTCATGGCGCTTCTCGCTATCTCCATGTTGACGTTCGCCTGCTTTATCCCCTCTTCCACACGGATGCGAAGAGCCTTATTCTCTTTTACGAGATCGAGGAAGCGGCGCATGAGCTCATCGCGCTTGTCTTTGAGCAGCTTATGTCCCCTGCGCGCCGTGGAAAGCTTGCGCTTTAGGTTTGTAAGCTCCATTCGCGTGGGGTTCACGTTCATTACCGCCATTGTCTATCACTTCTTCCCATATGGATTCAGAACTTGCCGTAATACTTGTCGAGGAACTCGTCGCTGACGCGCTTGAGCTCGCTGCGCGGGAGAATCGAGAGCAGCTTCCAGCCGATGTTGAGCGTCTCTTCGATGCTTCTGTCGGTGTCAAAGCCCTGCGAGACATATTCCTTCTCGAATTCGTCCGCAAACTTTGCATAGAGCTTATCCATATCCGTCAGCGCGTCCTCGCCGAGGACGACCATGAGCTCCTTTGCGTCTTTACCGCGCGCATATGCGGAGAACAGCTGGTTCATCGTGTTCGAGTGATCGGCTCTCGTCTTGCCCTCGCCGATGCCCTTATCTTTGAGTCGGGACAGGGACGGCAGAACGTCGATAGGCGGGTTGATGCTCTTTCTGTAAAGCTCACGGCTGAGGATTATCTGACCCTCGGTGATATAGCCCGTGAGGTCGGGAATGGGATGGGTCTTGTCGTCCTCGGGCATGGTGAGGATCGGAATCATCGTTATGCTGCCGGGCTTGCCCTTCTGCCTGCCTGCGCGTTCGTATATCGAAGCGAGGTCGGTGTACATATATCCTGGATATCCGCGGCGGCCGGGGACTTCCTTGCGCGCCGCATCTCCTCCAGACGGCCGCTGATCTCACGCAGGGCCTCGGCGTAGTTCGTGATATCGGTCAGGATAACAAGAACATGCATTCCGCGGTCGAATGCGAGATATTCCGCGGCGGTCAGAGCCATCTTCGGCGTTGCGATACGCTCGATGGCCGGGTCGTTTGCGAGGTTCGAGAACATAACGGTTCTGTCGAGCGCGCCGGTGCTTCTGAAGCTCTCGACGAAATAGTTCGACTCCTCGAAGGTTATACCCATAGCCGCAAAGACAACGGCGAATTGCTCGTTATCGCCGAGGACTTTAGCCTGACGCGCTATCTGCGCCGCGAGGTTTGCGTGGGGCAGACCGGATGCCGAGAATATCGGCAGCTTCTGACCTCTGACGAGGGTATTCAGTCCGTCGATAGCGGAGATACCGGTCTGGATGAACTCCTGGGGATAGCTTCTGGCGGCCGGATTCATCGGCAGGCCGTTGACATCCATTCTCTTCTCGGGAATTATCTCGGGGCCGCCGTCAATAGGTCTGCCGAGTCCGTCAAAGACGCGGCCGAGCATATCGGGCGAAACGCCGAGCTCCATCTGTCTGCCGGAGAAACGCACCTTGCTGTTGGCGAGGTTGATTCCGGCGGAGTTTTCAAACAGCTGAACGAGCGCGTTCGTGCCGTCGATTTCGAGCACGCGGCAGCGGCGGGTCTCGCCGTTTGCAAGCTCTATCTCGCCGAGTTCGTTATACTTGACTCCCTCGACCTCACGCACGAGCATAAGAGGTCCCGAAACCTCCTGAATAGTTCTGTATTCTTTAGGCATCAGTATTCCTCCCTTGCGTCAACAACGGCTTTTATCTCGGAATCTATCGCCGCGCAGACTGTTCTATATGTGTCCTCAATGTCCTTTTCAGGGACATATTTGAAGCGTCCGATGCTCTCTCTCGAGGGTATCGAGACGAGTTTTTCAATATCCGCGCCCTTTTTGAGCGCATCGAGAGAACCGTCATAGAAGCGCAGGACGAGCTTCATCATCAGATACTGCTTGCGCAGGGACGAATATGTGTCAACCTCGTGGAAAGCGAGCTGATGCAGGAAGTCCTCGCGTATCGAGCGGGCAGTCTCCATCTTGAGTCTGTCAGTCGGAGAGAGGGCGTCCATACCGACGAGCTTAACTATCTCATCGAGCGAAGCTTCATCGGAAAGCAGAGCCATGAGCCTTGCGCGAAGCGTGGTCCACTCATCCGAGACATTCTCGTTGAACCAGCTTCCGAGCGAGTCGGCATAGAGGGAATAGCTCGTCAGCCAGTTTATCGCCGGGAAGTGGCGCTTATATGCGAGAGCGGAATCGAGTCCCCAGAAAACCTTGACTATTCTCAATGTCGCCTGAGAGACGGGCTCCGAAATATCGCCGCCGGGAGGCGAAACAGCGCCTATGACCGAGAGCGCGCCCTCGCGTCCGTCGGAGCCGAGGGAAATAACACGTCCCGCACGCTCATAGAACTGGGCAAGTCTGCTGCCGAGATAAGCGGGGTAGCCCTCTTCGCCGGGCATCTCTTCAAGTCTGCCGGACATCTCGCGCAGAGCCTCCGCCCAGCGGGAGGTAGAGTCCGCCATGAGGGCGACGGAATAGCCCATGTCTCTGAAATATTCCGCTATCGTGATGCCCGTGTATATCGACGCTTCGCGCGCGGCGACGGGCATATCTGAAGTGTTTGCTATAAGCACGGTGCGCTCCATGAGCGACTTTCCGGTATGCGGATCGATAAGCTCGGGGAACTCATTCAGAACATCTGTCATCTCGTTGCCGCGCTCGCCGCAGCCGACGTAGACGATGATATCCGCATCCGCCCACTTCGCCAGCTGATGCTGCACGACGGTTTTGCCCGAACCGAACGGGCCGGGAACAGCCGCCACGCCGCCGGAGGCAATCGGGAAAAACGTGTCGATAACACGCTGACCCGTGACCATTGGCGCTTTCGGTGCGAGCTTTTCCGCATAGGGACGCCCACGGCGTACCGGCCACTTCTGCAGCATGGTCAGTTCATGCTCCACGCCCTTTTCGTCGCGGACAACCGCCACCACGTCCGTCAGACGCGCGACCTTGCTTTCGCACTTGACAATTTCGCCGGAAATGCCGTGCGGCACCATGATGCGGTGCTCGACGACGGCGCTCTCCTGCACCTGGCCAATAATCGTGCCGCCTGTCACCTTGTCGCCGGGCTTCACAAGCGCCTCAAAGCCCCATTCCTTTTCGCGGTTCAGGCTCGGCACTTCCACGCCGCGCGTAATGTGCATCCCGTACTTCTCGGCAATGACAGTCAGCGGACGCTGAATGCCGTCGAAAATGGATTCAATCAGCCCTGGTCCAAGTTCCACGGAAAGCGGCGCGCCGGTGGATTCCACCGGTTCGCCGGGGCCAAGACCAGACGTTTCCTCATAAACCTGAATGGAGGCCTTGTCGCCGCGAAGTTCAATCACCTCGCCCACGAGGCGGTTTTTGCTGACGCGAACGACATCGTACATGCGCACGTCCGCCATATTTTCCGCGACAATCAGAGGGCCGGCGACCTTTACAATTCTTCCTTGCTGCGCCATTGGGTCAAGTCCCCTCTTTCTCATTGTTGAACAGAATATCCGCGCCGATGGCCTTTTCGACATTGGCCTTGACACGGCTCAGCCCGAAGCCGTTTGCGCCGCTGCTGCCCGGAATCGGGATGACGGCGCACTTCGGGTCGGTCTTGTAGCGGTCCAGCGTTTCCGGCACCTGCTGCGCGCACGTCTCCGTCAGAAAAATGACGGGAATGCCTTCGCTGTACAGGCGGTGGAGCGCTTTCGTCGTTTCTTCAGGCGTGCTGACAGCAATCACGCGCATCCCCAAGGCCTTAAATGCCAGCACGGCGTCGCGTTCGCCAACCACGCCCATTTGCTTCTTTTCCTGCTGCATTGCCCCTGTTTCTTCAAACATACAGATCACGCAGCCTTTCCCGGATATTTTCCGCATCGAAGCCATTCTGCTTGCCCGCCAGAATCAGGCGGACAG
>ERZ779664.398-NODE-398-length-21487-cov-7.175345_pt1 | contig 21487 bp, 18 predicted proteins | sample MGYA00511478_ERZ779664 | MGnify/ENA primary metagenome ERZ779664 (study PRJEB29588, sample SAMEA2160437) | human gut metagenome | biome: human gut; feature: human-associated habitat; material: faeces | place: Denmark | collected 2008/2010 ...
CTGTGCCTGTTGATGGCGAGGAAGTGAAAGAACTTCCCTTGGAAACTGAAACAACCGTTGAGACGGTATGCGTATTGTCCAAACTTCAAGAGGGGAAAACATATCGAGATTGAAGCATTTGGGAACGATTTAACTTCAACATAAGGAAAACCCGAAGTAGCACTGGAAAGGTACTGCTTCGGGTTTTTAGTGTTTAGTCTTATATGCTTCGCCCCATGCTCGCATGGAATCCAGAATGGGTTTCAGGCTTTCGCCAAGTTCGGTCAGCGCATATTCCACCCTCGGCGGCACCTCGGGATAGACTGTACGGGTAATGATACCATCGGCTTCCATCGAGCGCAGGCTGTCCGTCAGCACCTTTTGGCTGATTCCCTCCAAGTCCTTTTTCAGTTCATTGAACCGCCACGGACGGGCCAGCAGATTTCGTATGATAAGCAACTTCCACTTGCTTCCAATCAGCGCCACAGTAGTTGCTACCGGGCAAGCGGGCATTTCTTCTTTTGTCAGCATCGCAGCACCTCCAATAGTTCAAATTAGAATGTTACATCTAAATTATAATACAGTGCACTCTAATTTTCAAGCAGTTACTTTCAGGTGAGCTGTGTTGCTTCTTGTGCCCCAGTAATCAATTTGTGCGTACTTGTGGCTGGGCTTTGGTCTGTACTTGGAAAAGCAGAAGGACGGCAGCTGCATCAGGAATATGGTGTTTGCATTCCCTGTTCCAGTGAGCGGTCAGAAAGTGAAAGAACTTTCCTTGGAAAATGAAGCAACAGTCGAAATGGTATGCCTCTTAGTTCTGCGAAATCCAACGGCACATATCAACATGGATGTGGATGTGGACGAAATGGTGCAAAAAAGGCTCTTCACGGAATCTTGTTGGTTGCCCCAAGATTCCGCGAAGAACCAAGCGATGTGAGAATCACTCCGTAATGTAGGTGTACTGCATATTGTAATCCTTTGCGTACTGCTCAGCGGCGGAGTCCGGCAGGACTTCCAGGACAAGGTTCGGACAGTTATGGAAAGGGCTGTTAACGAAAGGCGAGTTGCCAAAACTCGTTAGCTTGCGAAGATTGCCCAGCAATGCAAGCGACTCGCATCCGGAGAAGGCAAATTGATCGACCCTTTCCAAACTGCTCAGATTCGGAATTGAGGTCAACTTTTTGCATTGGTTGAACCCGTATGATCCGATAATGGTTACGTTGCTCAAATCGCCGATGCTTACCAAAGAGGTGCAGCCATCAAACGTCTCAGAGGGAATCTCTTTCAGGCTGCTTAAATCACCGACGGTTTCCAGCGCAGTGCATCCCATGAAACACTGCATCCCAATTGATTCCAATTTAGGCATATTGCCGATTGATTTCAGCGCGATGCAGCCCCTAAAGACAGAACTTTCAATGCTTGTAACATTGCTTAAATCACCAATGCTGACAAGCGCTTTGCAGCCAAAGAATGCACTACTCCCAATGGCGGTTAGTTTGTCAGAACAGTCAACGCTGATTAACGATACACAGTGTGAGAAAACATCGTATTCCAAGCGCGTCAAGCTGTACAAATCATCAACATGCTCCAGTGCACTGCAGCCGTTAAAAGCACCTTTCCCGATAGTTTCCAAGTTGTGCAGGGAACCGATACTCTTCAGTGCAGTACAGCCCATAAATGCATACTGACCGATGCTGGTAATCTTGTCAAGTTCATCAACGTGTTCCAAGGCGCTGCAATTCACAAAACCGTTAGAATCAATGGATTCGACATTACTCATGTTGCCGACACGCACAAGCGAAGAGCAGCCTTCAAATGCGTAAGAATCAATCGAAGTTACGCTGCTCATGTTGCCTACGCTCTCTAATGCGGTGCAGAAGCCAAAGGTGGAATATCCGATGGATGTGACTTTGCTTAAATCGCCAATGGTTTTCAGCGCTTTGCAGCTATTGAAGGCATAAGTGCCGAGTGTTGTGACATTGGTCAGATTCCCGACGCTGGTTAAAGCGGTGCAGCCAGCGAATGCACTGCTGCCGATGCTATTCAGCCGGGGCAGTTCAGGAAGGCTGGTCAATGCTTTGCAATTAGAAAACGCATATTCGCCGATGGTGCGGACGTTGGACATGTCCCCGATACTCGCCAGCTTGCTGCAGCCATAGAATGCATCTTTCCCAATGCTGGTAGCGCTGCTTAAATCGCCGACTGAAAGAAGATCCTTCAAACAGTAGAACAGCTTATCAGGAACAGCCTTCAAGCTGCGTAAATCGCCAACCGTGGTTAGCGCAGTGCAGCCATCAAAAACTTTCTCGCTGATGCTTGTCACACTGCTTAAATCACCAACGGTTTTCAGCGATTTGCAATTGCGGAATGTCTCTCGATTCAAGACGGTCAGCTTTTCCAAGCCGCTAATGCTGGTCAGTGATTCACAGCCGTAGAAGGCACCATACGCGATGCGTGTAACATTGCCGAGTTCCCCGATGCTTTGCAGGGAAGTACACTGCTTGAACGCATTTGCGCCGATGAAAGTAACGCTGCTGAGACTGCCGACGGTTTTCAGCGAAGTGCACTGATAGAAGGCGTTTTCGCCGATGGAAGTAACGCTGCTGAGATCTCCGATGCTTTCCAGTGACGCACAGGCATAGTCTTTTGACATGCCTTCGTCCGGAATCCAACGGCTGGAAACCCCAAAGGCAGAGTCGCCGATGCTTTCCAAATGGGGCATATCACCAACCCGAACCAAGGAGGTGCAGCCTACAAAAGCACTATCGCCAATACTTGTTACATTGCTCAAATGCTCCATGGATGTGAGCAATTCACAATCTCTGAAAGCGTAAGCACCAATAGTGGTTACATTATCGGTGATATCAAGTGTTTCCAACGCATAGCATCTGGAGAATGCGTATGCGCCAATGCTCGTCACATTCTGCAAACCTTCTACGCTTTGCAGATTGAAACAGCCGGCAAATGCGCTATCCGGAATGGCAGAGATGTTCGTTAGACCGCTAATGGTGGTCATGGCGCAGGACTCGAAAGCACCGCTGCCGATGCTTGTTACGTTGCTTAAGCCCTCGATGCTTGCAAGAGAATTGCAACTGAAAAATGCTTCCGCCCCAATGTGGACGTCATTTCCTCCGATTTCAAGCGTATTCAACTGACAATCGTAGAAAGCCCATCTTCCAATCTTTTTAATATTGTCTAAGCTGCTGATTTCTTTGAGTGAAGTGCAATACCCAAAAGCCCAATCCCCAATTGTTGTGACATGCTGCAAACTTCCGATTTCTGCTAAAGACGCGCAGCTGAAAAAGGCTGAATCACCGATTTGTTCGACATTAGAAATGTCGCCAATACGCTTCAGTGAATCGCAATATTGTTCTGTTCCATCGTCCCAACTGATACTGTATGAAAAAAGCAGACGCGCCGATACTTTTCAGATGGGGCATATCACCGAGTTGCGTCAGTGATTTGCAGCCTGCAAAAGCAGATTCGCCAATGCTCGTCAAAGAAGTCAAATCTCCAACATCTTGCAGTGAAATGCAGTTATAGAACGTGAAGTCGCTGAGATTTGTCACATTCTCCAGCCCCTGCAACTTTACCAGCGCCGTGCATCCATCGAATGCGTGCGCGCCAATCTCTGTCACGCTGCTGGGAATCGTGATCTCTTTCAGGCTCGTGCAGCCCGAGAAGGCGTAATCCCCGATGGCAGTTACAGAATCAGGAATTTTCACGCTGACAAGGCTCGTGCTGTTTGCAAACGCATATTCATCAATGCGTTTTACGTTTGCGGAAATTTCGTAAGTCGCGACATTTCCGCCGCTTGGAGCGTCCGCGCTGTCCGCCAGTGCGGGTAGGACCAGACAGCTTCCGATCAGCAGACTGGTCAGCGTAATCGTCAAAAGTTTCTTGGATTTCATGCGTATCAACCCCTTTCTCGATTTCCAGCATACAGCAATTTCAAGAAAAAGTCAATAGAAGAATCAAGAAAATTAAGGGAAAATACAGAAACTAAATCGAATGCTATGCCATGCACCGTCAAATCAATAAGGTGCTAATGCTATATTCAGAAGAAATTGTCAAGAAACGATTACCAATCATGTTGACAAGCTGGGAAAACCTGCGTATAATAAATATGGAAAACTGGCAGTTTGCAACAGGGAAAAAGCGGATGGAGGAGAATTGCACATGAAACGTTGGAAAGTCACATTCGGACTGTTCTTGCTTCTTTTTGCGCTGGCAACGGCGGTTGCTTGCGCAGAAACGCGCGAAGAGAAAGTGGATTTGGAAGGGAAGCGTGTCATTTTTGCCCAGCCGGGGGAAACAATCCACTTTAGCTATGACGTTCCGGAAGGCTTCATTGTGGATGCAGAGGGATGGTCATGGTGTTTTGCCTATACGGATGGTCGTGGCTGTACTTACTATGATGGCGAATACGGTGATAGCTACTCGGAAAGCTATACCTATGAGCCAACGGGAACCCATGTCGAATTTGATGGAAAAGGTAGCATTACTCTTTCCAACAATGAAATGGTTCGTGTAGAACTACGCATAAAAAAACCGAATGTCGATTATTGGATTTACATGCACGCATATGTGCTTGTTGCTGACCCGGCAGAGTACTATACCTATGAGATTCAGAATGGGGAAGCGACGATTACAGGATATAATAAAGACCTTCTGCGCCGCAAAGTGCTGATTCCAGAAGAAATTGAAGGGTGTCCGGTTACGACGATCGGCGACCGCGCGTTTTCTGATATGCCGTCGGGCATCGGCAAGGAATTTTACATTCCGGACAATGTAACCACCTTTGGTAAGGAAGCCTTTGCAGGCAGCGCCTATCTTGATGCGGTTCGGATGCCGCAGAAGCTGACGAAAATGGGCGAGGGCGTATTTGCAGCATGTTTGCAAATGCACTTCTTGGAAATTCCTGATTCGTTGACGGAAATTCCGGACTATGCTTTTACAAACTGCTGGGGCTATGGCGCTGGGAGAGGAGATTATAGTGTTGAGCAATGCATCGGCAAAAACGTGACCAAAATCGGTAAAGGCGCGTTCGGTGGATGCTGGAATATGGGGAGAGCTTGGGGAGATGGTCGTCTGCCTGAAAAGCTCGAATCCATCGGGGAAGGCGCATTCCAGTATTGCTACACGATAAAGAAGCTGCAAATCCCGGCTGGTGTGACGGTCATTCCTGACCGCACATTTCAGGGCTGCGAAAGACTGGAATCCATTCAGATTGATGGCGATATTACGATGATTGGCGCGGAAGCCTTTGACGGCTGTGTTGCGCTGACGTCGATGCCGCTGTCGAAGTCGCTGAACCTGATTGGCGCGGATGCATTCCGTGACTGCACGGCGCTGACGGATTTCCAGCTGGCAGAGGGAAACACGCATTTTCAGGTGCAGCAAGGTGCACTGATGACGGCAGATGCCACGCGGCTGCTGACTTATGCTGCCAGCGCACCGCAGCAAAGCTTTGTCATGCCGGAAACGCTGACACAGATTGATGATGGCGCACTCAAAAACCTGCGCTATCTGGAAACGCTGACTTTCTCGCCGATTTTCAGCGATTATCAGGCGGGCATGTTTGAAAATGCAACGGGCTTGAAGACGGTGAATTTCGGCGAAGGTACGCTGACGGCGATTCCTGACCGATTCTTCAAGGGCTGCACGTCGCTTGTTTCGCCCAATGCGTTCACGGGCGTGACGTCTGTTGGCGAATCGGCATTTGAAGGCTGCACGGCGGTGCAATCGCTGTCGTTTGATGATTCGCTGTCGAACATCGGCACAAAGGCGTTCCAGAACTGCAAGGCACTGGAAAGCGTGCATATTCCGGACAGCGTAACGAGCCTGAGTGCAGCGGCGTTCCGGAATGACGTTTCCTTGACGGAATTCCAGATGCCGGAGCGCCTCCATACCGTCTCCGCGTCGGCGTTCAGCGGCTGCACGTCGCTGAAAACGGTGACATGGAGCAAGTATCTGCAAACCATAGAAGCAAATGCGTTTGAAAATACGGCCCTGACGGAAATCATCTTCCCGGAGAGCCTGACCAGAATCGGTGCGTATGCGTTTGCGGGCATTGGCACGCTGGAAAGCATCGTCCTGCCGGAAAATGTGAACACGATTGGTTCGTCTGCTTTTTCTGGCACTGGGATTCAGACGCTGAAGCTGCCCAAGAGCGTCACGACGCTGGGCAACGGCGCATGGATGAACTGTGCCGCCCTGCGGGAAGTTCAGTGGGACGCCGCGTTGACGAAAATCCCGGCGAGCACGTTTGAACACTGCACTGCGCTGACCCAAATCGAGCTGCCGGACGGCATTGTGGAAATTGGCGCAAGGGCATTCAGCGGCAATGAAAGCCTAACCAATGTGACTTTGCCGCGCACGGTGCGGCGCATTGAAAGTGCCGCTTTTGAGGGATGCAGTGCGCTGACGGACATTCTGCTCTGGCCGGACGTGGAGGAAATCGCGGCGGATGCTTTTGCGAACTGCGAGAATCTGACCATCCGCGGCTGGAAGGGGTCTGCCGCTGAAAAAGCAGCCACGTCACAGGGCGTGAATTTTGCCGCGGCGGATCAGGAAATTTCCTACACGCTCAATGCCGCGCAGGATGGCTATCTTGTCAGCGGCTGCGATGAAAACGCGGTACTGCTGGTGCTTCCGGCTGTGCATAACGGGCTGCCCGTGGTCGGCACTGCGGAAAACGCCTTTGCAAACTGCAAGTACCTGCAAGAAGTGCGCGTGGAAGCGGAAAGTGTGTATTTGCAGGTTTGTGACGGCATCCTGATGGACGCGACAGGTAAAACGCTGCTGCTCTATCCGGCACGGCGCACAGGAGCGGATTTGGTGATTGACGAAAACGTGACCGCCATTGCGGACTATGCGTTTGCCTACTGCCAGAATCTGCGCAGCATCACCATCGGCACGCAGGTGGAGACGATTGGCAACCATGCGTTTGACGCGGTGAACGATGCCCTGTGCCTTGTTGTGCAGGACGGCAGCCCGGCGCAGCTGTGGGCGAGTGCGCACGGGGTGCGCTATGCCAGCGAAAGCACGTCGTTCTCCTACCGCCTTGAAGGGGACAAAGCTTACATCACGGGCTACACGGGTACACTGCCGGACGTGGTTGTGCCTGCGGTGATTGACGGCTATCCGGTCTATGCGATTGAAAACCTCCGCAGTCCGATTCTGACGCACGTTGTTGTCAGCGAAGGGATTGAAGTGATTGGGGACTCGGCATTTAAAGCGTATTTTGATTATGAGAAAGGCTACATTCGCACGCTTGTGAGCGTAAGTCTGCCGCAGAGCTTGAAAATCATTTCGGATGACGGTTTCTGGGGACAGGAAAACTTGCAGGAGATTACACTTGGCAGTGTGGTGGAAATTGGGCAATCGGCCTTTGGCAGCTGCACCATGCTGAAGCAAATTACACTGCCGGATACGCTGACAACGATTGGCTGGAGAGCGTTTGAATCTTCTGGCTTGACGTCGCTGACGATACCGGTCAATGTAACCAGCCTTGGAGACTCTTTCATCACAGACTGTTCAGCGCTGACATCGCTGTATGTAGCCGAAGGAAATCCAACCTATGAGATGGAGGACGGATTGCTTTACGACATTCCTGCAAAGACGCTGCGCTATGCTCTGCCGGATGTGTCGGGGGATGTAGTGATTCGTGACGGCACGGTGCGCATTGGCGACGATGTGTTTAAGGAACATGCGATAACATCTGTTCAACTGCCGGATTCTTTGCAGAAAATTGGGAATTGCGCATTCCAGTTCTGCAAGGAACTGAAGGAAATTACCTTCCCGGAAGGGCTGATAACGATAGATGGTTTGGCGTTTGCCTACTGTACACAACTGGAAAATGTTGTGCTGCCGGAAGGATTAAAGAGCTTGGGCGACAGCGCATTCCGCTCCTGCGATAGCTTAACAGATGTGAACTTCTGTTAGAGAACATATACAACTGAATACGGATTTATCTGCTGATAAGCACTTGCAACTATCCGAGAAAAGAACGGATATATGCAGGTGCTTTTCTTTTTCAAAAAATCAGAACACAGTGTCCAAAATCGGCTATCCGCACGGGCTGTAAGGTAGGGGGCAAGTCTGCCCGTCTGTACCTTGACAACTTCACAGCAGCCGCCAGAGGGATACCTGCCGCAACGGACAGTGCCGCCATGATACGAGCGCACCCATTGCTTAATCCATGCACAGCATAGGCAGTGACAACGCCGCTTTGGGAAAGCGTGGAACCGTATGGAATGACTGTGCCTACATATCCCCGTCCTTGTGGCAGGGATATAAAAATTTTAAGGAGGTCGAATGCCTATGGACAAGTATGCAACAACCAGACGAAAGCGGAAGGAGGACACCCATGCAAAAGCTGAACATGGTGGACGCAGACACCCTGCTCTATCAGCCGCTTGACAAACCACGCTTTGTAGTGGACGGTCTTATTCCCACGGGGCTGATACTGTTCTGCGGCTCACAAAAAATCGGCAAAAGTTGGCTCATGCTGAAACTCTGCTTATGCGTGTCGGCGGGACTGCCATTCTGGGAGATGGAAACACGGGCGGGCGATGTGCTGTACCTGTGCCTTGAGGATACCTTTTTCCGCATACAAGACAGGCTTTTTCGTCTGACAGACGAGGCGGACAGCCGCCTGCATTTCGCTGTGGCAAGCTGCAAGCTGACGGACGGGCTGATCGTGCAGTTGGAGGACTATCTGAAGGAGTACCCCGACAGCAGGCTCATTGTGATTGATACCTTGCAAAAGGTACGCACCGCCTCAAAGGACAACGCCTATGCCAGTGATTACGGGGATATTTCCCAGATTAAGGAGTTTGCCGACCGGCATTCCCTTGCGGTCATCGTTGTTCACCATATCCGCAAGCAGAACGACAGCGATGTGTTCAACAAGGTATCGGGGACAACGGGGCTGACGGGGAGCGCAGACGCTACCTTTGTACTGGAAAAGGAAACCCGTGCGTCCGATACCGCAAGGCTCTACTGTGTCGGCAGGGATATTGAGTATCAGGAGTTTGTACTGCGTTTCAGGGAGTGCAGTTGGGAAATGGTAGAGCGTAAGGGGCAGGAGCAGCTTGCGAGGGAAAGCATACCGCCTGTCCTTTTTCAGTTGGTGGAGTTTATGCAGGACAAAGAGAAATGGTGCGGCACAGCCACGGAACTACTGGCGGCGATGGCGGAAACAGATACCCCGCCCACGGTCATTACCAAGTGGCTCAATGAGTACCGCACAACTTTTTTAGCGGACAACCATATCGGCTATGCGTACCGCAGGAAGAAAGAAGGCAGGCTGATTGCGCTCACAAAGCAGGCGGGTGACAGTGATGACGGTGGTGACGGCGATGTCGGGATACCCCCTATCTCTGTCACTGGCGACACAGCAGAGTGAAGTCCGACAGTTTTGCCCTACGGGTGGCAGGTGTGGCGGCGATGACAAGGCTTTTCCAATCTGCGCCCTGCCACCCTGCGGGAGAACACCCCGCAAACGCTCCGTGCAGGCGTGGGCTTTTCTCGCCTCTTTCGGCTCGTAAAGCCACCCCTGCGGCTGAAAAAAACCGTCCCGGTTTTTTCAGCCCGCTTTTGCAGGGTGTAACACACTACACCTTGCAAGCAAGGTCGTGTGCCAGACTTTCCCTCTGGACTCCCTTTATGCAGGGCTTGCGCCCTGCTCCCCGCCGCCTGCGGCTGCGGGGAAAGGCGGTGCCGGTGACAGTGCTGTGCCATCTGGGAGGGTATCCCATAACCGCCGTCATCACTGTCACCACCGTCACCGCCCAAAGAACACCCGCCGAAAAAAGAAAGGAGTTGAACGCTTATGCCTTACGCAATCCTGCGTTTCCAGAAACGCAAGGCAGGCTCCGTGGCTGCCTGTGAACGCCACAATGAACGGAAGAAGGAGGCGTACAAGAGCAATCCCGATATTGATATGGAACGCTCCAAGTACAACTATCATCTTGTGCCGCCGCCACGCTACACTTACAAAAAAGAGATTAACCGTATGGTGCAGGCGGCAGGCTGCAAGGTGCGCAAAGACAGCGTGATGATGGTGGAAACCCTCATTACCGCTTCTCCTGAATTTATGAACAGCTTACCGCCGGAGGAACAGAAAGCCTACTTTGCTATGGCTTTGGACTTCATAGCGGAGCGTGTGGGAAAACAAAATATCCTCTCTGCTGTGGTGCATATGGACGAGAAAACACCCCATATGCACCTTTGCTTTGTGCCGATTACGCCAGAGGGAAAGCTGTCTGCCAAATACTTTTTAGGCAACCAGAAGTCTTTATCCGAGTGGCAGACCGCCTACCATGAGCGTATGTCCGCACGGTGGAATGAGTTGGAACGGGGGCAGTCCTCAATGATTACGGGGCGAAAGCATATCCCCACATGGCTTTTTAAGCTGGGCGGCAGGCTGGATAAACAGTATGAGGAAATCGTGGTGGCGCTGTCCGATATTAACGCCTTTAACGCAGGGAAGAAACGGGACAAGGCGCTCTCCCTGCTTTCCGCATGGCTGCCGGAGGCAGAAAAGTTTTCACGGGAGATCGGGAAACAGAGCGCCTATATCGACAGCCTGAAAAAGAAAATCGGGCAGGAAAGCGATTATGCGGGGCGGCTGCGTGACGAGAAATACGCAGAAGAATTAAAGGTGCAGAAAGCCAACCAGAAGATATTTGAGTTGCAGCGCACCAATCAGCAGTTGGAACGCCTGCTGAGGAAAATCCCGCCCGAGGTGTTGGAAGAATTGCAGAAACAGAATAAAAATAGGTCAAGAGAAAGGTAGGAAAGTTATTGAAAAAACAGGATTTTACCGTGCTGAAGATTGATGATTTACACCCGTTCCCCGATAATCCGTTCCGTTTGGTGGAGGACGACCTGCTGATGGAACTCTCTGAGAGTATCAAGGAGTTTGGTGTGGTAACGCCCATCATAACCCGCCCGAAGGAGGACGGGAACGGGTACGAAGTCATCGCAGGACAGCGGCGTGTCCGTGCCTCACAGCTTGCAGGGATAGAGACAATCCCTGCTTTTGTTTTGCCCTTAGACCGTGACAAGGCGATTATTACCCTTGTGGACAGCAATATCCAGAGAGAAAATATCCTGCCGAGCGAGAGGGGGTTCGCTTACAAGATGAAGTTGGAGGCGATGAAAAGACAGGGATACCGCACGGATTTAACTTCGTCCCAAGTTGGGACGAAGTTGCGGACGGACGAAACAGTGGCGCTGGGCTTTGGTATTGGAAAGACCACCGTACAGCGATATATCCGCCTGACCGAGTTAATCCCGCCGATTTTGCAGATGGTGGACGAGGGGCAGATTGCCCTTACCCCTGCGGTGGAATTGTCTTTTTTGAAGAAAGACGAGCAGGAAAACCTGCGGATTACGATGGAGAGCGAGGACGCTACTCCCTCTCTTTCGCAGGCGCAGCGCATGAAAAAGTTAAGCCAGATGGGGCGGCTTGATATGGATACCATCTTTGCAATTATGACCGAGGAAAAGGCAAACCAGAGGGAAACCGTGAAAATCGGTATGGACAAACTGCGGAAATATTTCCCCAGAGGTACAACGCCAAAGCAGATAGAGGATACCATTCTCCGACTTCTGGAGCGTGAATTACAGAGAAAACGAAACCGTGACAGCCGATAATCTTTTTTTTCGGCGGGTAACAGACAGAAAGGACAGGTCTTTGATGAAAGAAATCCAGTATGAAATCGTGAGAGAAATCGCTGTCCTCTCCACGGGCGACAGTGGCTATACAAAGGAAATCAACCTGATTGCGTGGAACGGGAACGAGCCAAAGTACGACATCCGCAGTTTTTCCCCTGCCCGTGAGAAATGCGGCAAGGGCATTACGCTGACAAAGGCGGAGGCGGAGAAACTCCTTGCGGCTCTGAAAAAGGAACTAAAGCAGTGAGATTTTGAAGGGAGGTATGCCTATGGCAAAGACAGCGGTGCGCCCGAAAATCATCGTGCAGGCGGCTTATACGGGCGGCGCAGATATGCGGGAATTATTTATTTCCCTGCTTGTAAACGAGGTGCGGAGGGGAAAATCCTCTCCCCGCACCTTTGAGATAATCAAACTTCCGCAATACAATGAGGGCAGTACAGATACAAAGGAGGCGGGCTGAATGGCAATGTTAAGGGCGGCTCTGTACTGCCGCTTATCAAAGGACGATATGCTGCAGGGCGACAGCGAGAGTATCAAAACGCAGAAAGCCATGCTGACGCAGTACGCAAAGGAGCAAGGCTTTCTGGTGGTGGAAATCTATGTGGACGATGGGTACAGCGGATTAAATTTTGACCGTCCGAGTTTTAACCGTATGCTCGATGACATCGAGGTGGGAAAGATTGATGTGGTCATTACGAAAGACTTATCCCGTCTGGGGCGTGACCATCTGAAGGTCGGACACTTCACGGAGATTTACTTCCCGATGAAGAATGTGCGGTATATCGCAGTCAATGACGGTGTGGACACCGCCAACAAGAACAACGATATAGCGGCTCTGAAAAATGTGATGAACGAGTTTTACAGCCGGGATAATTCCCGTAAAATCCGTTCCTCAATACGAGCGAGGGCAAAGGCAGGGCTGTACCGTTCTTCCTTTAACCCTATCGGCTACCGCAAATCCCCCGATAACCACAACAAGCTGATCGTGGACGAGGAAACAGCGTGGATTGTGAAACGGATATTTGAACTTGCCAACGCAGGCATGGGAGCGCATAAAATCGCTGCTGTGTTCCGCAAGGAACAAGTACCCTGCCCGTCATGGTGGCTGCACAGCCGTGGCGAAAAGGATTACTCCAAGCGGTTTGAAAATCCAGAGAACAAGTATGAGTGGTCGCACACCGTCATACGCAATATCATCTCCAATCCCCTCTATCTGGGGCATTGCGTGATGTGCAAGACCGAGAGTATCTTCAAGGTCAACGCCTCAAAGAAAGTACCGCAGGAGGACTGGATTACTGTGGAGAACACCCACGAGCCGCTTGTGACGCAGGAGGTGTTTGACGGGGCAAACGAGAAGATTTTGAGCCGCAGGCGGGATACCACCGATAACTTTGTCTCTCCCTTTGCGGGGCTTGTGAAGTGCAGCACTTGCGGAAAGGCGTTGGGTTTGCGCTACTGGACGGGGAAAAGGCATAGGATTTATGTGTGTACCACTTACGCCCACGACACCAAAGCCTGCACAGACCACCGTATTTTCTATGAGGATTTATACAAGGCGGTGCTTGCGGATATTCAGTACCACGCCCGCCTTGCCTATGAGGACAGAGAAAAAGCGGTGGCTCTGGCAGTGAAGATGAACGCCAAAGCGGACGGGAGCAAAGGAAAAAACAACACCGACAGACTGAAAGCGGCAAAGAAACGATATGAGGAAGTGACGAGGCTGTTTGACCGTCTGTATGAGGACAGTGTACCGGGGCGTATCTCCCATGATAATTTTAACCGTCTGATGGATAAGTACCAGACCGAGCAGGAACAGCTTTTAGGGCAGATACAAGCGTTAGAAACCGCCATGCAGGAGGTTAAGGACAATCAGCAGAACGCTGTCAGGTGGGCGGAACTGATGGCGCAGTATGTGGGAATACAGGAATTGACTGCTGAAAACCTCAATCTTCTTGTAGAGAGGATTGAGGTCTATGACCGCACAGAAACCAATGCCGGGGCAGAACAGATGATTAAAATCTGTTACCGCTTCGGCGGCTACATAGGGGAACGGGTATTTCTCGCAAAGGTGCTGAAACACCCTTGCAGGAAAAACGCCTGCCCTCTCAAAGAAAGGAAAGGCTATGGGAAAATATCACTTGTATCTTAGCGAAGAAGAAAGGCAGCTTGTTCTCCACGCTCTGATCGACTTCCGCAACAAGCTGCTTGCGGCGGGCAGATATACGGACTGTGTGGACGAACTGCTGATAAAGGTTATGTACGCAAAGACGAAAAAGATAAAAATACGGTAATGGAGGAAATGACAATAACAAAATCAATCTTTGAACAGTTGGGCGGCACTTATGAACAGCAGGGGGATTATCTTCTCCCCTGCCTCACAGTACCCGCCGAGAACGAACAGCCCATTGGAGTATGGGGACAGCGGCACTTGCGGTATCTGAAAGAATACCGCAGAGCCGCCTACATAACCCTGCTCACAAGCGGCAGGCTGAACAATTACCTCGCCGACATCGACAGGCAGGCGCAGGAGCGCATGGAAAGGCTCACAGAGCAGATGAAACGGACGCAGGGTATCACAGAGCAGCTAAAGGCGGAAAACGCCTTAGAATGGGTGCAGAGAATGAATAACATACGGGCGTGTGCAAGGGAGATTGTGGAGAGGGAGATTATTTATACTTAAAAAATGTAACGCATATAATTGTAAAACTGTGGCGGATAGGGATAAATTCCTTATCCGTCATTTTCTATTCGCTGTAAGCTGCTTGAATACGGCATTTTGACACCAATACATTCGCTATTCAGTTATCGTAATCCCTTGACTTTTTGAACGATGTTCAGTATAATGTTTTTGAACATTGTTCAGTAGGAGGCGTAGCGTGGATAATAAAGAAGCAATCATACAGGAAACGATTAAACTTATCGAAGAAAAAGGCGAGCGTTTAGATGAAATTACAGTGCGTGAAATATGCAAAAGAGCCAGCGTTGGCTTAGGTCTTGTGAATTATCATTTTGGAAATAAAGAGAAACTTATTGAGCAATGTATTGAGCGTATGATAAACGGAACGGTTAAGCGATTTCAGAATATACGGGAGAAAACGGACAGTTTTACCCCCTTTGAAAAGTTGGAATATCTCAGCAATATGACACTTGATTTTCTGTTTGAACATTATGCTGTTTCCAAAATTTCCATTCTTACCGACATGCAGTCACCGAAAGAAGGTGACAATACTTACAGAACTTATGAGGCGTATCTTCCGATTGTTGCCGCCTGCCGTCCTGACCTTGATGAAGCGGCAATAAAGAGAAAAACACTGTATTTGATTACCGTTATGCAGCAAATGTTCCTGCGATATGAAATCATATCACAAATATTGGGGATTGACCTTAGACAGAAAGAAAACCGCAAGAACTTTCATACACAAGTTTTACACGACATTTTGGAGGTATAAAGATTGAATATCACAGTGATAAACGGAACAGAGAAACACGGTGTTACCTACCGCTTGAAAGAGACGTTTTTAACTGAGTTTAGGGATGAAGCGAATATTACAGAATATTATCTTCCAAAAGATTGTCCAAACTTCTGTGTTGGTTGCTTGAACTGCACATTAAAGGGCGAAAAAACTTGCAAGGACGCTGAATACATTAGAAAAATGGATGAATCGCTTTTAAAAGCGGATTTGATTGTAATGACTTCTCCTGCATATGTGTTTCATGTTACGGGAGCAATGAAAGCATTACTTGACCATTTTGCTTACCGATGGATGCCACACCGCCCTGCTCCTGAAATGTTTGGGAAGCGGGCAGTCATCATAACACAGTGCTTGGGTAGCGGAGCAAAATCTGCAGCGAAAGATATAAAGCACAGTTTATCTTGGTGGGGGATTTCCGAGATCGGGATATTTACTGGGGCGTTGATGAGCGATATTGTTTGGGAAAAACTTTCTAAAAAGAAACAAGCTAAACTCACAGGAAAAGTTCAAAAACTATCCAAGAAGTTTGCACATATGGATTACACAAAATCCGCACACACGAATTTGATTACGAAAATTAAGTTTTTCTTCTGCCGTATGATACAGAAATCCATACATAAATCCGACCCCGAACACCTTGATGGAAAGTATTGGGCGGAGCAAGGTTGGCTCGATGGCGGTAAACCGTGGAAATAGTGAGGGGACAATATGGAAAAAATAAATTCTGAATGGGTATGTTGCCCTGTTTGTGGAAATAAAACTCGTGACAAAATACGGAAGGATACTGTTTTGGTGCATTATCCTCTTTATTGCCCGAAATGCAAACGAGAAACTTTAATCAATGCGAAAAAATTACATATAACTGTCATCAAAGAGCCAGACGCACAGACGCAGAGCCGATGAACTTGTGAGATATTTCACAGATCATCGGCTCTTTCTTTTTCGGATAGTGTTTATCAGTCCGCCCAGTCCGCCATATAAAAAAACGGAGTTTTGACGGACTGTATTGTTATGCCCTAATGCTCCCTCTAAACCCGTTTTGAGTTTGGAGGGATTTTTTGCGTCTTTCTTCACTTTCTATCCTGCCGCTGATCCGTGCGGCGTTCTACATACTACCAGACAGAAACGAGGATAATCTGTTAAAAAATTCCTTGTTTTGATATGGCTCTTTTATGCACTAAAAGCAGAGGACAAATATCTACATAAAAGAGCTTTTACTTCTCATAGCCGCAATGGTCTGACAGCCTTTGCGGTTTTTCTTTTGTCGCTTTTTGTCAAGAGACAGGATAAGCCCGCTTCTGGCGTTGGGTGTCGCTCACCGCCTGCCAATCTGGATTTTCAAAAAAATTCAGATTGGAGGTAAAGAACAGTGGCATACAACCACGGAAAGGCAGAGCGCAGATGGCGGCTCTGGAAAGGAAAAGAAGAAAAGATTTTACGGGAGTGCGGAGTTGATGAAGAAACGATTGAGGAAATTCGCACTTTTGATAGAGAAGAATTTAATTCTGACAGACGGTTTTACACACGCCTGAATGATGTTGGGGAATACATAGCGGAAACTGCCATGCAGGAGCCGCCCATGGAGGTCAATACAGTCTGGGATATGCTGAATGAAATCGAGGACGAAAACCTATACCGTGCATTGCTTACGGTGGACAAGCGTACCCTGCAAATTGTCCTGCTGAAAATGCAGGGATATTCCCTAAAGGAGATTGCGCCGATGGTTGATTTATCGGCGGGTGCTGTCTATGCGAGGTTAGACCATCTGCGGAAAAAGCTGAGAAAACTCTTATAGTATCTAAAGCCCTGCTGTTTCCTGCGGGCTACTGGGTGAGAGGACAACCCCTCTCACCCATTTTTTAGCAGGAGGACAAGGCAATGGCGATACCTAAACGGTCATACTGGCTTCGGGAAGTAGTGACAGAGGCAGGAACAAGCTATCATATCAGTTTTCGTGACGGGCAGGGAAAAATCCAAAAGCTGTGCGTATCTTATGACTTCTATATGGCGTTTCGGAGACTGGAACTTGACGAAAGGAAAATTGAGGGTTGGGATTACCGTCACAGGGAGTTTTCGGAAATTATGGAGGAAACTCTGAACTGGCGGGCGGTAAGACAGCCTAAAAGCATTGAGGAGGTTATTCTTGAGGAAGAACGGGCAGAACTGCTCCAGAGGATTATCAGCAAGCTGCCAGAAATGCAAAGGCGGCGTTTCCTGCTCCACTATGAGTATGAAATGACTTATAAAGAGATAGGGAAAATCGAGCATTGCAGCCAACAATCCGTAGGTCGTGCTGTAACTGCCGCCAGAGAAAAGATAAAGGCGGAGATGAAGAAATACCTAAACGCATGACCGTTAAGCATACCCTTGTATCTTTGGATATGAGGGTATTTGCTTTGTGTTCTCTAATGGAACTTCACAGAAATAACCGTGCCTGAAGGCATCACATTTATGTCGGGAACATTTGCAACCTGCTACTCTTTACGCACCGTGAATTTGCCGAGTGGTTTAACCCACATGATGAACGGCGTTGTGGAAGGATGTCGTTCACTGGAAACTCTACACTTGCCTGCTAAACTGGCGGACATCAGCGGCGAGTGGCCCAGCAAGCTGAAAACGATAACGACAGCGTTTGGTTCTGTGCGCTATGTATCCGAAGACGGTATCTTATATGATACGCAGGACAACAGCATCTTGTTTGTGAATGCGTCGATTACGGGAAATGTAACCGTTCGTGATGGCATCACGACAATTGGCGCAGGGGCGTTCAAGGGCAGAAAAGGCTTAACGAGCGTCACGCTGCCGGAAAGCTGCACTGTCATTGATTCTTATGCTTTTGAAAACTGCACAGCACTAACGGATATCAACTTCCCGGAAAAATTAGAGTTGATTGGACGAAATGCATTCTACAATTCCGGCATTACATCGCTGAAACTTTCGCAGCCGGGTCTTCACGTTGGGAGTTTTGCATTTACTGATTGCCATCAGCTGAAGTCTGTGGAAATCACATCGACGGACTTTGACTTGATGGAGTGGGCATTTGCAAGATGCGAAAATTTGGAGACAGTAATTCTGCCGCCGCAGGTTTTCCGCATGGAAGGCGGCTGCTTCACGGAATGCACGTCCCTGACTACGGTCGTTTTGCCGAAGAACATCACGTTCGCGCATGGCTTTAAGGACTGTACGTCCCTGAAAACTATTGAAATTCCGGACAGTGTGACGAGCATCGGCTATGAAGCATTTGCAAACTGCAAGTCGCTGGAAAGTATTCATCTGCCGGATGGGGTAACGAACATAGGAGACCTTGCGTTTGCAAGCTGCTTTGCCTTGAAGGATGTTAACTTCCCGGCTGCGTTGACCACGATCGGAAAAGAAGCATTCCGAAGTGTTCCGATTGCTGAAGTTGTTATCCCGGCGAATGTGACCGAAATCGCGGACATGGCATTCTATTATAATGAAGAACTCCGTTCGCTGACGCTCCCCAATGGCTTGAAGAAGATTGGGGTGAGTGCCTTCTGGAACGCGAGCAAGCTCCAAACTGTGGAATTGCCTGAAAGCCTAACGGAAATTGGAGAAACAGCATTCCGTCAAAGCGGTTTGACCTCGATTACCATTCCCGGAGATGTAAAGCGTATTGGTACCGGGGCATTCGCTGCTTGCGAAAATCTGGAAAAGGTATCAGTTGCACCCGGTGTCGAAACGATTGGCAGTGAAGCGTTCACTGGCTGCACAAAGCTGACGGAAGCAACGCTTACCAGTTCTGTTACGACTATCGAAGGCGGCGCGTTCTACGGCTGCAAGGCGCTTCAAACCATTAGCGGCGGTGCGCTCATTCAGTTCATTGGCGAAAACGCCTTCATGAACTGCGAAAACCTTGAGGAACTCAATATTTCGCCGAATTTGACAGAAATTCAAGGCCATGCGTTTGATGGCTGCAAGACGCTGAAGCGCGTTTCGCCGTCGGCGGAGCAGAAGGGCGTTTCTCTGCCGCATGTGAAGTACATCGGCGAGCGGGCATTCAACGTCTGCAAAGCAATTCCGTCCTTCTCTCTGGGCGATTCGCTGGAAACGGTCGGGGATTATGCGTTTGCTTCCACGTCCGTTACGTCCATGTATTTCCCGGATACCGTGAAGCAAATCGGCATCAATCCGATGTGGATGAATTATGCCATTCTGTCCGTGCATTTGCCGAAATCACTGACGGAAATCCCGCAGGGGATGTTTGCGCAGGCCACGCGGATACAGACGCTTACCATCCCGCAGGGTGTGCGCAGCATTGGCACACAGGCATTCCACGGCAATGTTGCTTTGGCAGCGCTGAAACTGCCGGATGGCTTGGAGCGCATCGGCGCAAATGCATTTGGAAACGCGATGCTGCTGCTGGAAATTCCGGCATCGGTTACGGAAATTGCGGATGATGCGTTCAGCGAAGCGGTTGTGGAATTCTACACGCCGTCGGGCAGCGCGGCGCATCAGTACGCGCTGGCGCATCAGATTCCTGTGCATTTGGATGAGTCGATTCCGGCAGAATACCTCGGCACGGCTGACCAGCTGGCAGCAAAAATTGTCGCGCAGGTAATTACGGATGACATGACCGACTATCAGAAAGCAGAAGCGCTGGTAGACTGGATGCTCAGCGAAACGAAGCTGTCAGACATGCTGCCGCACACATATAGCGGCAAAATGGTGCTTGTCCAGCGTAAAGGTACGCGCTGGGGCTGGGCATTTGCATACAAAGCACTGCTGAATGCGGCAAATGTTACCAATGATATCTACTTTAACGCGAAGGGCATCGTTGAAGGCGAGGGCATTGGTGATCAAAGCTCGGTGTTTGTTTCTTATTTTGACGGCGATGCCGTGAATATGATTCAGATTGATGGGCAATGGTATTTCACGCATCCTGCCTTTGTGGAGCATTTCGGAAAAGCACGCTACTTCATGCTCAATCGAGAAACGTATCGCTTGTCGTTTGGGGATGATCCGAAGGTGGAAGACTGCGACGACTACAACCAGACCTTCTTGTATCAGGCGTACTCCAAGGATATTGAGGCGGAGGTTGTTGAGCAGGCATCTGCGTCCTTCACGGAGGGCAAAAAGCTGGTGTATGCGGAAGTTCAGCCGATTGAGGAGCTGATGGATGCGAGCTATGCGTATGTGCTGGACTTCGCAGGGCGGCATATGGATACGCTGGACTGGCAGAACGCACAGGGCGAATTTGAGCCGACTATCATTGGCACAAACAACGGCTACTGGCTCAGTGACGACCTGACGGGCGAGTATGCGCAAGTGACGGTGAATACGCAGACGCTCTATCCGTATGGCGCGGAAGTGCGGCTGGATGATCCGGAATACACGGCGATGCTGTGCGACTGGAATGTGGATGGCACGCTGACGCTGACGGAAGGCACCGAAGAAGCAAACGTGGCGCTGTTCACCATAGAAAGGGGAGAAGATATAGAAAAGAAACAGACCATTACTGGCAGAAAGGTCTATCATGCAACCTTCACCCCGAACCTGTGCCAGTACATTGACACGCTGGCACCGACGGAATTTGACTTGGTGCTGGAATGTCAACTGCCGCGCATCCTGGATGTTTCGGAGCTGGTGGACAACAAGCTGACGCTGACGCTTTCGGATTCGCACATTTTCCCGGAGAATGCGCAGCTGGATTTGATTTTCTGGCCGCAAGACGGCATATCGAGTGCTCCTATAACGCACTTCTATGTGGAGGATCGTGCAGAACTTTACCCGGACGGCAAGCGCGAAATTACGCTTGACCTCTCGGCGCTTCGCTGCGACCTGGGATATGCTCTCTACATTGCGCAGACAGCGGACAACTATGTGGAATCGGAACAAAGTTATGTTACGAGCCGCATCGACATACCGCATACGCCGTACATTGAGACGGTACGGCCTGCAACACCGACGGAAGACGGTCTGGTGAGTGCAACAGTCTGCCGGATTTGCGATACATGGCTGGGCAATGGGTATGCAATTGCGTCGGATCACATTCTGCAGCTGCCTGCGAATTTGAAGGCAATCGAGGAAGAAGCCTTTGCCGGCATGTGGCAGGTGCAGCAGGTGAATATTCCGGAGGGCGTTACTGCGATTGGAAAGCGCGCCTTTGCAGACTGCACGCTGCTGCGGCTGGTCATTATCCCGAACAGTGTGCAAACGCTGGCGGATGATGCCTTCAGCGGCTGCCATCCGGTGATTCTCTGCGACGCGGAAAATCAGCAGGTGATTGACTGGGCAAATGCACAGGGACTGATGGTCGTTTTCAAGGAAAGTAAATAATACTATTTCCAGATTCACCTGCGCCATCTGCTTGCGCCTTTTCCATTCT
>ERZ779664.399-NODE-399-length-21484-cov-3.335527_pt1 | contig 21484 bp, 19 predicted proteins | sample MGYA00511478_ERZ779664 | MGnify/ENA primary metagenome ERZ779664 (study PRJEB29588, sample SAMEA2160437) | human gut metagenome | biome: human gut; feature: human-associated habitat; material: faeces | place: Denmark | collected 2008/2010 ...
AAGATAGAGAGCGTAATCAATACGTAGGGCGATGCCCTACGCTATATAATGTCAGGCTTTCAGCCTGCAGACGATAAATTATCATTTGATTCCTTTCTTTTCGGTTATGAACCAAACGACAAAGGAATATTCTTTCACAAAAAGCAGGTACCTAACCCCGGGACGCATATTTAGGGTACCTCAGTCGTATACTTAGGGTATCTCGGTATACGACTGAGGTACCTTAAGTATACGACTGAGATAGCCTCTATTTATATATACTCATAATCAAATAGTTACGTTTTGCTGCTTAGCTGGTAGAAAATTCAGACAAATGAATAGAAGCTTATCACTCCTTTTCCTCCTTTCTTCTCCGATATGAATTAATTTCGCCAACAGATTATCCCTTTTTTTGCTCAAGGAATAAAATAATCTGTGCCGCTTTGTGAAAGTCTTGCAAGCGGCATAGATTATTGATGATAGTTTTATCTTTTTCTGGAAAGTGATAGACCGAGCCAACTAAAAATCAAAATTCACCTTATTATACGCGCGCGCGTGGGTGTGAGGGGGGTTGCAAGTTTTGCAAGTTTGCAAGTTTCGCATAGCTCTGTTTTTTCCCACTTGGGAAAAAATATTTCTCCAACTGGGAAAAAATATTTTTCCAATAAGACCGACGGAACCCACCAAATCCCATAAGTTGATTCCAGGTTTGTTATATCTTTGTCGACAGAAACCAGTTGATCAGGAATGTATGCTTTGGCTCATGCAACCGTTTGCATTATTTCTTTTCCTGCTTCTATCTCAAGAGTTTGATAGTTCGGAATAACCGGCGTACTTTTGAACCATTAACCAATAAATTGATACCGAATGAGAAGACTTTACTCCTTTTTAATTTGTTTGTTGGCAGTGGTTGCCATGCAAGCACAGATCATAACTACTACTCCGACTTTCCCAACGGAAAATGACGAAGTTGCCATTATCTTTGATGCAACGAAAGGTACGGCAGGGCTGAAAGGTTTTACCGGTGATGTATATGCACATACGGGAGTGATAACAAATCAAAGCACAGGTTCCGGAGATTGGAAGCACGCCCCAACTTGGGGAGATAACTCGGCGAAGTATAAATTGACTTCATTAGGAAATGATAAATGGCAACTGAAAATAACTCCAAATATTCGTGAATATTATGGTGTTAAAGATGGAGAAACTGTAGAGCAACTAGCTTTTGTTTTCCGTAGTGCGGATAAATCAAAAGAAGGCAAGGATACAGGTGGAAAAGATATCTTTGTTGAAGTACATACTGTTGGCTTGACCGTTCGCTTCGACCAACCTGCTGAAAAAGAAAATATACTTATCGGTACGCCTCTTACTATTAAAGCTTCTGCCTCTACGGCTTCTGCTTTGAAACTCTATGTGGATGCTGTTGAAATAGCTACGGAAGCTAATGCTACTACTATTTCCAAATCTCACACATTCTCAACTGCCGGGAGCTATACGTTGAAAGTAGAGGCTACAGCCAATGGTAAAACTGTTTCTGTTACACAGGAAGTAACAGTACTGAATGGAACAAGTACTTCGGAAACGATGCCCAAGGGAGTACGCCCCGGTATTAACTATGTCAGTGATACGGAAGTAACTTTGGTGTTGCAGGCTCCGGGTAAAAAGTATGTGTATGTGGTAGGTGACTTTAATGATTGGACGCCCAAAGCGGACTATCAACTGAAACAAGACGGTGAATATTTCTGGGTAACTCTTTCAGGACTGACTAAAGGAGAAGAATATGCTTTCCAATATTTGGTAGATGGTTCTGTTTATGTGGCAGACCCATATACAGATAAAGTTTTGGATCCTTGGAATGACCAGTATATTGAAAGTACGACATATCCGAATCTGAAACCTTATCCGACCGGAAAAGCAGAAGGTATTGTTTCCGTCCTGCAAACAGGACAGGCTGCTTATAACTGGAAAGTGAAGAACTTTGAGCGCCCTGCTTCTGAAAAGTTGGTTATTTACGAAATGCTGATTCGTGATTTTACTGAGGAACATACTTTTAATGCTGCGAAAGAGAAACTGGAATACTTGAAGAATCTGGGAGTAAATGCAATCGAACTGATGCCTATTAATGAGTTCGAAGGAAACACGAGCTGGGGGTATAATCCTTCATTCTATTTTGCCGTAGATAAGTATTACGGTACAAAAAATGATTTAAGAGCTTTTGTTGATGAATGTCATAGTCAAGGGATGGCTGTTATTATCGATCTTGTGCTGAATCATAGCTTTGACCAGTCTCCTTTCTATCTTTTGTATAAGGATGCGGATGGAAGACCCTCTGCTGATAATCCGTGGTATAATCAAGATTCAAATATAAAGAACCCAAGTCTTTCGTGGGGACGTGATTTTAATCACGAGAGTGAATATACCCGTGCTTTGGTAGATAGCGTAGCCGGCTTTTGGATGTCGGAATATAAAATTGATGGTTTCCGTTATGATTTTACAAAAGGGTTCTCTAATACTCCTTATGGAACAAATGATTGGGCAAACGGACCGGATAATGCACGTATCGCCAACTTGAAACGTATGGCGGCTGCCGTACAAAAGCGGCAACCGGGCGCTTACGTTATTTTTGAACATTTAGCAGCTAATAGTGAAGAGAAACAATTAGCGGAAGCTGGTATTTTATTATGGCGCAATATGAATCATTCATATTGCCAGACAGCAATGGGATGGACTACGGAAAATGATTTCAGTGGTTTATATGCGGGAACAAGTATGCCTGCTGGTAGTTTAGTGGGGTATATGGAGAGTCATGATGAAGAACGTACAGGATTTAAAGCCTGGAAATGGGGAAATACCGGAGTAATAGCATCAACTACGAGTACAAATACTGGAATGAGCCCTGCAACAGGAAGTAATATTAATCTCTCTACCCGCACCAAACGTTTAGCCACTAATGCCGCCTTCTTCCTTACCGTACCTGGCCCAAAGATGATCTGGCAATTTGGTGAGTTAGGATATGATTTCTCTATAAATAACAATAGTGATGGTTCTAAATATGACGATCAGGGTGGCTATCGTACGGATCCTAAACCTATACGTTGGGACTATTTTGAAGATGCTGACCGAAAAGGATTGTATGAAACGTATGCTGCCCTTTTAGATTTTCGTCATTCATATCCTGAACTATTTGCTTCGAATACTACATTTAGCTGGAAAGTAGGTACTGCAAACTGGGACAATGGACGTACCTTGTCAGCTACTTCTACCGATGGCAAGTCTCTTGTAGTGGTTGGAAACTTTACTTTGGCAGATAAGAACCTTCCTGTAACTTTCCCGGAAACAGGTACATGGTATGAAATCCTGAAGGATAATGAGCCATTGAGTGTGTCAGGTACCACACAGACTATTGTTGTTCCTGCTCATGAATTCCGTCTCTTTACTAACTTTAAACCAACTCTGACAGGTATTGAGACCACTGCTCCTGATGCCGAAAAACCTTTAATATATTACAATAGAGGTATAGATACTTTAGTGCTGCCTGCCGGAGAAGCTAAACGCATAGAAGTATATTCTGTGAATGGAATGCTGGTGATGACACAGGAAAAATGTACTTCTGTCGGTTTGTCTGCTTTGCCTGTTGGTTATTATATGGCACGGGTTTATATGGAAGATGGCAGAGTGCAGGTTTGCAAAATAATGAAATAGATTAGGTACGATAAAATAGGTTAGTTGCTGTAAATATGATCAACAACAAAGTGAATTTATGCTTTTTGAAGAAAGCTGCGGGTATATTACTCGCAGCTACTTCTTTTTTAGTGATGGCTTGTAGTGAAAATGTAAAAGAGTTGTCTCCGTTAAGTACGCACGAATTAGGCATTGCCATACCTAGCGGCCAGTCGCGTGAATATTCTTATACAGACAAAAACGGAGGTTTCTATTATGGAATGACCTCTACGGATGATTGGGGAGATTGGTTTGCTGGCTGGAATATTTATGCCAAACGTATCTTTGCCGATTACCGCTTGTATGTGGATGGAGAAAGATTGCTTCGGGAAAATGCCCGTACGTCGGTGTATCCTGACAAATTGGTTCGCAGTTATGAAGAAGCTGTGGAGACATTCTGTCTGGTGGATGAACCGAAGCTGCTGTGTGTTCGTATGGATAGTGTACAAGGGAAGCAGATCTCATTCATGCTGATGGGGGGAAATGTGGTGGATGCACGGAAGGATGGAAATTCTGTACTCTATACAACGAAAGAGTCACCGGAAAATGTAATACGTATAGCATCCGTAGCGGAGGCAGGAATTGAATTTGCAGATAATCTGATAACTGTTCCGGTTGCTGCTGATGGTTTCCTGATTGCTTTTGGTACGGAAGAAGATAGCTGGCAAGCAATAGCCGGTTTCCGTAAAGAAGGAGAGAAGTGGTTGTCTGCACGTAGTCAGCGTATTCAATCCTTACTGGACCATAATCCTTTAAAGACCAATCTGGATTCTTTGGATCATGCCCTTGCCTGGATTATGCTTACCAATGATCAGTTGATCACTCATCAGCACGGTGGTTATGGTATGTATGCCGGTTTACCTTGGTTCACGGACTTCTGGGGGCGGGATATGTTTATTTCTATGCCGGGTGCAGTGCTTTGTACAGGGCAGTTTGATACGGCACGTGATATTCTTGCGTCATTTGCACGTTATCAGGATACCATTTCCACATCTCCTACTTACGGACGTGTACCTAACCGTCTGAATCTGGAAGGTATTCTTTATAATACCACTGACGGAACCCCTCGTTTCGTTATGCAGGTGCACGATTATCTGAAATATACGGGTGACACCGCCTTCGTGAAAGAAATTTATCTTTCAGTGAAGATTGCTACGGATGCTTCTCTTCGCCTGTATACGGACGAAAAAGGATATCTCACCCATGCGGACGCAGATACCTGGATGGATGCCAAACGTCAAAGCAAGTATCCCTGTTCACCACGTGGCAATCGTGCTGTGGATGTACAGGCATTGTGGTATACGCAATTGACGAATGCTTCGGATCTTGCCCGCTACATGAACCGTGAGGAAGATGCCCAGCGTTGGAATCTTGCCGCGGAGCGTCTCCGCTCAAATTTTGAACAGGATTTTGTAGACACAGCCGCCCGGTCAATCTATGATCATCTGAATACAGATGGAAGTGGGGATGCGCAATTCCGTCCCAATGCTATCTATGCGTTGGATCTGGTTTCTGATCCTGACTTGAAGATGCATGAGACAAGAGATGTCTGGGAACGCTTGGTATATCCGTGGGGAGTATCTTCACTCGACCAGTATGACGAACAGTTTCATCCTTACCATGAGCAATGGTATCGTTATCATAAAGATGATGCTTATCATAATGGTACGATATGGCTTTGGAATAATGGTATGGCCATGCAGCGGATGATAGAAAACGGACAAGCTGACATTGCGTATACTTTGTTCAAGAATATGAACCGTCAGGCACTTGCCGAAGGTGCTGTCGGCAGTTTATCAGAGAATGCGGATGCATGGCCACGTGCCGGGCAGACGTGGGTACGTCGAAGTGGAACTTTCCTGCAAGCGTGGAGTAATAGCGAGCATATCCGTGTATGGAATCAATACTTCCTGGGAATCCGTCCTGATATGCTCAATCATTCCATAACCATTGCTCCGCAGCTTCCTTCTGAATTGAAGGCAGTGGATAGTCGGGTAAATATAGGAGATGGTACATTACGTATGATTATTTCTAAAAACGATGCTAACGGAACTTACCATTATGAATGGACCGGTACGCCCGTAACTCTTAAACTGGATATCGATTCTTATCAGACATTGGATGTTCCGGTCCCGACAGACCACTCGGTAAGGATCAGGACAGAGGGAGCACGTATGACAGTGGATGTCTCTGATGCCTCTGGTAAAAAGGCAGCCAATTACGTAGCAGAACTGGATACACTCAAGCAGGAACAGAAGAAACAGCAAGATGATTATTTCACGAATACTCATTTTGCAAAGCCTTCTTACAGAGAAAATATGAAGAGCATGTCCCGTTACTTTGATCCGCCGTTGACGTATCAGAGTGTGGAATGAATTTATTCGTAAATCTTATTCAGCAATTTGTTCAGCCATTCCCAACGAAAACGAAACCAGCGGCGAGTACTGCTTTGCTTACCGCCGAAGCGTAAGACAAATTCGCGGTAACCATGCTTGCGGAAGGGGAGACCGACATCCATAAATTCAAGGTGGCGGTATCCTCGCTGTTTGGCATCGAACAGAGCATACCATACGGCAAGTATGCCTGGATATTGGAGCGCATACGTCTTGCGCATGCCACCGGAGAACCAAAGATAGGCATTATCTTCGGAATAGATGCAGGCACTGCCACCTATGATTTTATCTTTGTAAGTGACAATGAATATTTTGCTTTGTTCCCCTTTCATCATTTCTTCTTCCATGCGTAGGAAGAAGACTCTGCTGGGGAAGTGGCGGCGTATTTTTGAGGAATAAACATGGTGTAGCATCTGTGAGAAAGCACGTACTTCCTCAGGAGTATGAGCTTCACGCACTTCTGTACCATTTTTTAATCCTTTTTTTATCTGACGGATACGTGAGGGGCTGAAACGGCTTTCTACATGTTCGATGCTATGTAGCGAATTGCGTACCCGTAGCCAATTGATGGCGAAGTAACGATTCTTACGAAAAGATTTATACCCAAACAGTGAATTTTCCAGATTGCGGAACTCTATAAGAAATGCTTCCCGCAATGCCTCGGCAGTTAACCGTTGGAGGATTTCGCCAAAGACAAATTCTTTATCGACTGTTTCATCGAAATATTCTCCTGTGCCATAGATTTCACATCTCTTGATGATAGAGGGTGGAAACAAACGAACACTCTTTCGTATTGCCGCCAATAGCTTGGCAACGGGCCTCCCTGCCTCTGATGCAACAATGAGAAGGGGCGTATAACCCGGGGTTGCTTCGTAGATATGAAACAACTCGATGGAGTGAAATGTATTATTGCCCGGCAGTTCCGGGATGTCACTCCCGTGGTAATATGTCGTCAGTTTCAAAGGCATTGACTGCAAATTTAGAAAATAATCTTGTATCTTTGCGTTCTTAAATGGTAATTTAGCGCAATGCGCTAAATTAAATTACAAGCTACCAGCTACGAGTGCCATTCGGTATAATAGCGCAGCTACTTGTAGCTCGTAGCTTGTAACTCGTAACTTAATAATATTATGATATATGGAAAATTTCAGTGAATTGCTAAAAGTTCGCCGCAGCATGCGGAAGTTTACGGATGAAGAGTTGACGCAGGAAGAGGTGGTTGCTTTGATGAAAGCTGCGCTGATGTCACCCACTTCCAAGCGGACAAATGCATGGCAGTTTATTATGGTGGATGATAAAGAGTTGCTTGAAAAACTATCACATTGCAAGGCGCAGGCGTCGCAATTTATTGCTGATGCACCGTTGGCAATTGTGGTGACGGCCGATCCGTTAGCGAGTGATGTGTGGATTGAAGATGCTTCCATTGCTTCGATTATTATACAATTACAGGCAGAAGATATGGGCTTAGGCAGTTGCTGGGTACAGGTGCGTGAACGTTTCACCGCTTCCGGTATGCCCTCCGATGAATATGTGCGCGAAGTGCTTGATATTCCCTTGCAACTGCAAGTACTCAGTGTCGTTGCTATCGGACACAAAGGCATGGAACGTAAGCCTTTCAGTGAAGAACATCTGCAATGGGAAAAAGTTCATATCAATAAATACGGAGGAAAGTAACAGTGAGCGCAGCAAAAGCAAACAATAACCGCGATACTTACAGGGCTACGGCTGTTACGTTGATTGTTTTCGGTATACTTTATCTGGTGGACAAATTGATACACTTCTCAAGTATCGGTCTGCCGTGGGTGATGAATAAGGACAATTTCCTCCTTTATACGGCGGTGATATTTCTCATCTTCAAGCGTGATAAGTCTGTAGGGCTGGTGTTGATCGGTTTATGGTTAATACTGAACTTCGGATTGATTACAGCATTACTTGGTACGATGTCTGCTTATCTGTTACCTGTGGCGCTGTTAGTTCTCGGAATTATTTTATATTGGCTGGCTACAAGGTGAAAAGAAGTGTACAAGATACGCCGATAGTCTTTATCGGTGCCGGAAACCTCGCGACTAATCTGGCTAAGGCTTTATATCAGAATGGCTTTCGTATAGTACAGGTATATAGCCGTACAAAAGAAGCTGCATGTGCATTGGCGCAGGCAGTGGAGGCTGGATATACAACTGAACTTTCTGAAGTATCTAAGGATGCCCGGCTATATATTGTCTCTTTAAAGGATGATGCTTTCGTGACATTATTACCTGAAATTGTTGCCGGAAAGGAAGATGCTTTATTGGTACATACAGCCGGAAGTATTCCTATGAATGTCTGGGAAGGTAAAACATCACGTTATGGAGTGTTTTATCCTATGCAGACTTTCAGTAAGCAGCGCGAAGTTGATTTTCGCGTAGTACCTTTTTTTATAGAGAGTAATTCGTCTGGAGATACAGAGTTGCTAAAAGCAATTGCTTCTGTTCTTTCGGAGAAAGTATACGAGGCAACTTCCGAGCAACGGAGGAGCCTGCATCTGGCTGCTGTGTTTACTTGTAATTTTACGAATCACATGTATGCCTTGGCATCTGAATTGCTGAAAAAGTATGATCTTCCGTTTAATGCCATGTTGCCTTTGATTGATGAGACAGCCCGTAAAGTGCATGAATTGGAACCGAAACAAGCGCAGACGGGGCCGGCTGTACGTTATGATGAGAATGTGATCAATAAACATCTGGAGATGCTTGCGGGTGAGCCGGAGATGCAGGAATTATATCGATTGGTTAGCGAGAGCATACATCGTTTGCATAACAAGTAATGTTCCGGTGTATAACAAGCAGTGTTTTGAGGCATAACAAGTATTGTTTTACCACATAACAAGCATTATTGTTTTTGATAAATAACCCAACTAAAAACCGAATATAGTGAGTACTATCAATTACGATTTAAAGAAGATAAAGGCCCTTGTCTTTGATGTTGACGGCGTTTTAAGTGCTAACGTTATCCCGATGAGTCAGGATGGCGAGCCTATGCGTACCGTGAACATTAAGGATGGATATGCCTTGCACCTTGCCGGTAAACAGGGGCTGCTATTGGGCATCATAACCGGTGGGCGATCTGAGGCTGTTCGCAAACGTTTCGTGGCTTTGGGAATTCCTTCTGTGGATATTTATATGTCTTCTTCTGTGAAAATCCATGATTATCATGATTTTCGTGATCGTCATAGTCTTAAAGATGAAGAGATTCTTTATGTGGGAGATGATATTCCCGATATTGAGGTGATGCGTGAATGTGGATTGCCATGTTGCCCTAAAGATGCATCAGCGGAAGTGAAGGCTGTTTCCCGCTATATATCTTATGCTAATGGTGGCTATGGTTGTGGTCGGGATGTCGTGGAACAAGTCCTGAAAGTTCAGGGACTTTGGATGGATGATAAAGCATTCGGATGGTAGGATGATGAGCAAATTAATAATTAATAATTAAAAATTGAAGAGGCGGTGTTGGACAATTTGAAAAAGTATAAGGTGATACTTGCTAGTAATTCTCCGCGAAGGAAGGAATTGCTTGCAGGTTTAGGTGTGGACTATGAAGTGCGGACTTTGCCCGATGTGGATGAATCTTATCCTGAGACTTTGCAGGGTGCGGATATACCTTTGTATATCGCTAAAGAAAAGGCGGACGCTTACGTTGCCATGATGCAACCCGGTGAATTGATGATTACTGCCGATACAATTGTATGGCTGGATGGCAAGGTGCTGGGTAAACCCCAGGATAAGGAAGATGCTTTGCAGATGTTGCGCACTATGTCCGGGCGTACCCATGAGGTTTTCACCGGCGTATGCATAACCACTACCGATTGGCAGCGTAGTTTTACTGCACAAACTGAGGTGCGTTTTGCCACTTTAAGTGAAGAGGAAATAGCCTACTATGTAGATAATTTCCAACCGATGGATAAAGCTGGCGCCTATGGAGTGCAGGAGTGGATCGGTTTTATAGGAGTGGAAAATATTTCGGGTAGTTACTATAATATCATGGGGCTTCCTGTGCAGAAATTGTACAGGGAATTACTGAAAGTATAGTTTAATATTCTTTCTCGTTCGCCAGATTCCAGGCATTCAGAAAGGATGCTTTGGTTATCTCCACTATCTTCTCCCAATTCAGTTTGTCTGCATGATCAGAGGGTTGATGGTAATCCGGGTGTCCATCTGTATGATACCAGATAATAGGAACTCCCGCTTTAGCAAAAGGACCGTTATCACTACCGCCTATGGGATTATCCCATGGACGATAGTCGGGTTCCAGTTGGAGGTTGTATTTCTTTATATCTTCTTTTAGCCATTTTCCAAAAGTCGGATTGGCCTCCGTATAGAAATAAACTACATGCATGGGTTGTTGTGGCTTATTATTGCGACCTATCATGTCGAAGTTCAGATATCCTTTGATTTGCGAAATGAACGGACAGGTTTGTACAAAGTATCTGGAACCCAATAATCCTTTCTCCTCACCATCCCAGAAGGCAAAAATAATATTTCGTTCCGGTTGTTTGCCGCTGGTAATGAATGCTCTGGCTATTTGCAGAACGGCTGACACACCGGAAGCATTATCATCAGCACCATTATAAATCTGATCACCTTCAAGAGCAGGATCTATTCCCAAATGATCAAAGTGCGCACCGACAATAGCATACTCACTGGTGTTTTTACCGGGGATCATTCCCAGTATATTCGTCATAGAGAGCTTCTGATGTACTTCTCTTTTGAATAAGGTTATTGAATCGGGGTGTACCTCTAGCTTTCCCCTTTTCTGGCGTTCTCTTCTGTATGCTTCAAAAGGTTGAAAATAGCTGTCTCCCAATGGTTGTATTCCCATTGCCTGAAGCAATGAAGCAATATATTGGGCAGCTACCTTTGAACCATGGTATCCGGCTTCCCGCCCTTGTAATTCATCGTGAGCCAGAAAACCGATATATGCTTCGGCAGATGTCCGGTTTATGCTTTCCAGTCCTTTCTCTACAGGGCTTTGTGCTGCTGCCAGATAGCTAAGGCAACAGAATAGAGCCAGGATACAGTATTTCTTCATCAGCTACTTATTTATGTCTTTATTCAATCATATCCAGCATTAATGGAATCTCTTCTCCTGCAATGCCTTGTTTGAGAAGGCTGTTCCGGTCTCTGTCGAATATTTCAAGGAAAGCATCTTTACTTCCGCTTTCTGCCATGGCCTTACCATATAGCCCGACTGCTTTCTCTATGTTTCCCAGTACCCAGGCCACGTGTCCGGCATTGAGATAGTCCGTAGCAAGTGGCTTGGCGGCAAGGAGTTTATCATAATACTTCATAGCCTGTTCATGCTTACCACTGACAAATGAACACCAGCCAATGCCGCGCCATGCCTTCATACAGTCGTTTTCCAGGAAGTCTAACTTGAAGAAATATTGCAGGGCATCGTCATACCTTTTTTGTTCTGCCAGGCAACTACCGGTATAGAACAATACATTGCGATTTTCCGGTTGAATAGTTTCTACGCGATGATAGTATTCCAAAGCTGCATCGAAATTCTTCATCTGGCGGTAACAAGTAGCCAGGTGGCGAAGTGTCCACAGGTGATCGGGCTTCAGCATATCAGCTTTCTGATAAGCGTCCACAGCTTCCTGATAGCGTTTCTCCTTTTGCAGGCAGAAACCTGTCTTTTGGAAAATGTCCGCATTGGCCTGTTTTCGATCTATTAATATCCGGTAGAGCTCCAAAGCTTCTGCTGGATGCTCCTTGCTGAAGTGGAAGTCGGCAACCGCTACTAATAATTCGGGAGCACTCAACAGTTCTTTCAGTACCGGATTGCGGTGCAATGCAATCTCTTCCTGGAAGATATTATGAAACTCGAATCTGCGTTGGCTAAGTTTGAAGAAACGGTATAAATCGTGAATGTACTGGTTACTGATAACATCAGGCCGTTCAGCAAATTGTTTCAGGCTGGCATTGTTCTTTTCTTCCATAAAGTCGCTTTGATCCTGAGGAGTCATCTGACTTAGCATCATGTCACGTTGTCCCTGTGGGAGTTGTGCAATGGTGAAACAAAATGAATACTTATCACTGTTGCAGAAGAATCCCGATTGCAGGATGATGGAAAGGACAGAACTCTCACCGCTCTGGTTCAAACCTACCTGATGGATAATGCTGGAATGCATCCGGTCGAAAGGGTAGAACCAGTTATGTGGTTCGCGGAAAAAAGGATACCCTTTGAGTTGTGCGAATGTGCTCATATAGACATCTGCTCCTTCCAGTTGCAGATCGTTCATCTCGCGTATTTTATCTCCCAAACCCGATTGCTCGAAAGTTTGTTCCCAGTCGGGATTGCGGTCGTTTTCATCTGTTTCTTCAAAACCGAACTTCATGTTGCGCATGATATTCACGTTCTTCATCATTTCGGGAATGATTTCTTCCCGCATCTTTCTGTCAATCTTCTCCGTTTCCTGGCTACGAAGTAGCTGGATATAAATACGGTTCACCTGTTTGCTGAAGTTCGGGTCTTCTCTGAAAAGAGAAATACGTGCTTCCAATTCTGGATAAAGTGCAATGCGTGAAGGATAGAGATGCAAGGTAATAACAAGTCCTACCAATGCTCTCTGATTGATTTGCGGATTGGTATGGCGAAGCCCGTCGAGCAACCAATTTACTTTGCGCTCATCGAAACACTCCATTAAACTGAGTGTGACAGCACTGACAAACAGGCATAAGTCATTGGTTGGCAATGTCTCCGAACGAAGCATATCTTCTGCCTGGGCAAATTCTTCCAAAGTCCAACTGCTGTTGCTCCAGGTAGTAAGAAACATTACCTGGTGTGTCTCTTCATGTCGTCTCAGGATAGCGTCCAAGCCCTGGTAGTTTGCTAACTGTGATACAGCCATTTCATCTGCAAAGCCTTCCAGTATCTTTTGCAGGGTAGAAATGCCATAAGCTTTCGGAAGCTGCTTGGGATTCCTGCGTAGGGAGTGGTAATAGTGGGTGGATATTTCATCTAATAATGCAATACGTGTCTGGTCGGCAATCTCCCATGTATCAGCCAATAGCTGGCGATACAGTTTCTGCCGTTCAGGGTCTTTCATACCCAGTTTCATATATTGCAACATATATTGATAGGAAGTCTGGATTTGTTCCAGTCGGTTACGCAGACTCCAGTCGTTACCATTATATAAGAAAGCATCCAGTTGAACAAGAGCTTCTTTCAGCCGTTTATCTTCCAATAAATTGACTATTTGGTTATATTGTTTTTGGATGGATTGTTCATTCATATTCAGTCCTTTCTTTAATACTTTATTAATATAAGGTACAAAAATGATGCCAAAAAGTTCGGGGACTTAGAAAATACTGATAGCTGTTTTGGTAGTCAGTAATTCAAGGGCTTTCATCCCCATTACAGAGTTACCTTTAGGGTTAAGTCGCGGACTCCATACTGCTACCGCATACTTACGTGGGCAGACAGCTGCAATACCGCCACCAACACCGCTTTTCCCGGGTAACCCCACCAGATAAGAAAATTCCCCAGCTTCATCATAGAAACCGCAAGTCTGCATAATGGCATTGATACGTTTTACTTGTGAAGTCGTCAGTTCGATTCCATCAAAACTGAACGGTCTTGTATGATCAGCGAAAGGAAGGAAAGAACGTGCCAGTTCCCGGCAACTCATACCTATGGAACATTGAAGGAAATAAAAGTGAAGTACCCGCTCAATATCGTTTTCTATATTTCCATGATATTTTAGCATATTGGTAATGGCTGCATTCAGATAGCCATATTCACGTTCGGAAGTTGCCATACCTTCATTATATTGAATCTGGTTGTTGCCGCAGAGTTTTCGTACGAAAGCGAGATAATCCTTTTCCGGATCATCGAGTACTGAAAGCAGGATGTCTGCCATTACTAATGCTCCCGCATTGATGAGAGGATTGCGGGGAATCCCTTTCTCCATTTCCAGCTGGAAAATGGAGTTAAATGCGTTACCGGATGGTTCTACACCTATACGTTTCCAGAGTTCATTGCCCATCCGGCTGAAACTTATCGCAAGAGAGAATACTTTCGAAATACTTTGTATGGCAAAACGCTCGTCACTGTCTCCCTGGGCATATTCTTTTCCTTCAATAGTACGCAGGCAAATACCATAGCGATCAGGGTTGACTTTCAGCAATTCAGGAATATAGCTTGCCGGTTTACCCATTTGGGCGTATGGCTGTATCTCCTCGTATATTTCTTTCAGAATTTCGGTGTAGTCCATGGTATATAAGGTTTTTCTTTAGAAACGCACCTGCAATTGCGCTTGCAGTAGGTTACTATTATCTCCGATATGGCGGTTGCAGTATGTATACTGTGCCTGTACCCTGCATTTAGGATAGAACCAATATTGTAAACCTACTACATAATTACTTTGCTTATCATCGAGTACTTTACTCTTATTAAGATAATCATAAGATGCTATTACATCTACTTTCGGGAATACATGTGCAGATGCTGTTACATAATAACCGTCACTTTTGATACGTCCATCTTTTCCGGCCAAGTATTCCGTGCGTACATCCACCGGTTTAGTTTTAATGACTGCACCTGCCGACCAACGGTTACGGGTATAGTTTTCGCCTACCTGTATATCGGGATTGAGGCTGGATACGGCCACAGCACATCCTTTCCCTTTTACAAAAGAACCGCCTACAGACAGCCAGTCGAGTGGATGAACCATCAGGCTGCCTACAATATCCTTCTGGTTGTTTTTATCTTTCAGGCTGATACCTTGCCCATTCATTACCGCAAGATTATAGTTCACCAGTTTTCCAAACAGATTACCATAGATCAGGAGTCCCATATCACGTCCGCTACTGGAACCATACAAAGGATCACTGCCATTGATGCCAGCCAGATAATTGACAGATTGCGAGTAGCAATTAATCAGTTCCACATAGCAAGGAGACATTGGGTTTTCAATGGTATACATGGTTTTGAATTGTCCGATGCGGGCAGTCAGTTGCGGGAGGAATTTATATTCGGTATATGCTTCAAGGATTTTTCCAGTATTGGCAAAGCTGTACATGAAGTAGCACAACCAACGGTCGGTAATTTTACCTTGTGCCATGAAGATAACCCGCTTGATGTCGAACGTATTACTGCTGCCATCAGCATCATCGTAAGTATAACCCACCTGTGCATAACCGGAGAGGCTGATACGATCTTTGAGCGTATTTACTACGTCGTTCAAACATGCATCTTGTGCTGTTGCTATCAGTGCGGAAAGTAGGAAAGCAAAGGATAACAAAGTTCGTTTCATTTCTATGATAAATGTGTTAGGAAAGATAAATGATCGTTTACTATAAAAATATAAGATTAAAAAAGGCAACCCTTCTTTTCAAAGAGCTGCCTTTTGGTATGATAATGTTTATTCTTATTCGTTGATAGCAGCGATACCCGGAAGAACTTTTCCTTCGATTGCTTCAAGCAATGCACCACCACCTGTTGAAACATAAGAAACACCGCTTGCCAAGCCAAACTTGTTAACGCAAGCTACAGAGTCACCACCACCTACAAGTGAGAATGCACCGTTCTTAGTAGCCTCTACGATAGCCTCGCCTACTGCACGTGAGCCATGAGTGAAGTTTTCGAATTCGAATACACCTGTCGGACCATTCCACAAGATAGTCTTAGAGTTTTTGATAACATCTGTGAAGATTTTCTCAGTTTCAGGACCGATATCCAGACCTTCCCAACCATCAGGAATTTGGTCAACCGGACAGAACTTAGTGTTAGCATCGTTAGAGAAAGCGTCAGCAATCTTTGCATCAACAGCCAATACCAAGTTTACACCTTTTGCTTTTGCCTTTTCTATCAGTTCGAGGGCCAGATCCAGTTTGTCATCTTCGCAGATAGAGATACCGATCTTACCACCCATAGCCTTGGTGAAAGTATAAGTCATACCACCGGCAATGATCAGGTTGTCAACCTTGCTCAGCAGATTTTCGATAATTTCAATTTTAGAAGAAACTTTGGAACCACCCATGATAGCAGTGAATGGACGTTTGATGTCATTCAATACTTTATCAACAGCCTTCACTTCTTTCTCCATCAGGTAACCGAACATTTTGCTGTCTTTGTCGAAATATTTAGCGATCAAAGCTGTAGAAGCGTGTGCACGGTGAGCTGTACCGAAAGCGTCGTTTACATAGCAGTCAGCGTAAGAAGCCAATTTCTTGGTGAATTCTTTCTGGCTTTCTTTAACGGCTTTCTTAGCAGCAGCTTTTTCTTCGTCTGTAGCGTCTTCAGCCAAACCACGGGGTTTGCCTTCTTCTTCAGCGTAGAAACGAAGGTTCTCGAGCAACAATACTTCACCCGGTTGCAGAGCAGCAGCTTTAACGGCAGCTTCTTCGCCCATACAGTCGTTAGCGAATTGTACGTCAACACCCAACAGCTCTGAAAGATGGTTCAGAATGTGTTTCAATGAGAATTTGTCAGCCGGACCTTTCGGACGACCGAGGTGAGAACCAATAATTATACTACCACCGTCAGCCAGAATTTTTTTCAACGTAGGAAGAGCAGCACGCATACGGTTATCATCTGTAATGTTGAAGTTTTCGTCCAGAGGCACATTGAAGTCTACACGAACGAATGCCTTTTTACCGGCAAAGTTGAATTGATCAATTGTCATAATACTCTATTTTATTTAAAAGTGTTATTAATTCGTTTTCGTGAGCGCAAAGTTAGCATTTATTTCTTTCTTTTGCTATGAAACCGTCATTTATTCTTTATCTTTCGGCTTCTCTTTGCTAACTTTATACTTCTCGCAATAATATTTGCACATCAATTGCAAACCGCACTTATCACATTGCGGTGTACGTGCTTGGCAGACGTATCTTCCATGTAAGATAAGCCAGTGATGCGCAATGGGAATATCCGCTTCCGGGATATTTTTCACCAGTTCTTTCTCTACACTGAACGGTGTGGTACATGCATCCGAAACCAGTCCGAGGCGGTGGCTTACACGGAACACATGAGTATCTACTGCCATTGCAGCTTTGTTAAATACAACGGATTGGATGACGTTCGCCGTCTTGCGTCCTACACCGGGTAATTTTACAAGCTCTTCCAGTGTATCGGGCACTTCACTGTTGAAGTCTTTCACCAGCATTTGTGCCATACCTACCAGGTGTTTTGCTTTGTTATTGGGATAAGATACGCTACGGATATATTCGTATATCACTTCCGGTGTACTGGCAGCAAGAACTTCCGGGGTAGGGAAATCGCGATACAACGGTGGAACAATCATATTCACCCGCTTGTCTGTACATTGGGCGGAGAGGATGACTGCTATCAGCAGTTGGAACGGAGTTTCATAATGCAGTTCCGTTTCGGCTACAGGACGATTCTCCCGAAACCAGGCAAGAATTTTTTCGTAACGTTCTTTTTTTCTCATCGCAATTTATTTTTATGGTAATGAGGAGCCACTTTCCCATTGAAGTAGAGCATAGAGACAATGGTGAGGCAAGCCCCGAACAAATAAGCTTTATCGAAAGTGCTGACCTCTGCAATATATCCTCCCGCCAGCATACCGATACCGATGCCTACATCCCAGGATGTCAGATAGGTAGAAGTGGCAGTACCACGTTGGCTATTGGGGGCGAGGTTGACAAAAAGGGTATTGTAAGCCGGAAACATAATACCAAAACCTACTCCCAGCAGCAGGGCTACGGCAAAGAAAACAACAGTACATAGCATGTCGTTCCAACTGATAAGATACACACACGCTGAAAGGAGGAAGAAGCTGAATACTACGAGATACAATCCGGCTGAAATGACCTGTGTTATCTTACCCCTGTCCACTATCTTTCCGGAGAAGATGCGCGATATAGCCATACCTATTGCCATGAAAGTGAAGAAGAATCCCGTAGTGGCATTGATGCCGATCTGCTTGGCGTACATAGCCACATAGTTTGTTGTCATTCCGTATGGAATCGAAAGCAGCAACAAACTGATGCCTGCCGGAATACCTTTCAATAATATAAAGCGGTCAAGGGAAATCGGTTCTCTCTTCACAGGCGGTTTATAGGGTGTTTTGACAAGAGAGGCACAAACGAAGCCTGCTATACATGAGCCCAGTGAGCAACAGAATATAGTTGTGAAACTCATTCCTGCATCATGCAGGAACAATCCGGACATCGGACCTACCGCCATCGCAATATTATTCGAAAGTCCATAGTATCCTAATCCTTCTCCGCGTCGTGAAGAAGGCATGATGTCGATGACCACTGTATTACCGCCTACGGTCACCATTCCGAACGATACGCCCTGTATGATACGGAACAGGATGAATAACGTAAGCGAACCGGCAATGATATATCCGGCAAACATTGTCATAAAGATAAAATATGCCATCAGATACAGAGGCTTACGTGCAAAGCTGTCCAAAAAGTAACCGGAAAAGGGGCGGATACATAAAGCTGCTACTGTATAACAAGAAAGAATAATGCCGATTGTTGAATTTCCGGCACTGAATACTTCAGACAGGTAGAATGGAAGTACCGGTATCAGCAACCAAAAGCCGAAGTACAGCAGGAAGTTGGCTGCAAGAATAAAACAATAGCTGGGAGTGACAAGTCTATCTTTCATAATGGGCAGCTTGAGTAAGAACTAAGAAAATATATCCGGGCGAATGATTATGTATCGCCTACTTGTTTTGTGATATCCGGAATGGTATATCATTGTAGGAGCGGATAATCATTCGCCCGGTATATGTTGGTTGTTAATAAGCGGCTTCGAATTCCTTCAGGAATCTCGTGTCGTTTTCAGAGAACATACGAAGATCCTTTACCTGGTATTTCAGGTTTGTAATACGCTCAATACCCATACCGAGGGCATATCCGCTATATACTTTACTATCGATTCCGTTGCTTTCCAATACATTCGGATCTACCATACCGCAACCGAGGATTTCAACCCAGCCGGTATGCTTGCAGAACGGACAACCTTTTCCACCGCAAATATTACAGCTGATATCCATTTCCGCACTGGGTTCCGTGAACGGGAAATAAGACGGGCGCAAACGGATTTTAGTTTCTTCACCAAACATCTCTTTGGCAAAGAGTAACAATACCTGTTTCAAGTCGGTGAAAGATACATCTTTGTCTACATACAAAGCCTCTACCTGATGGAAGAAACAGTGTGCGCGGTAGCTGATGGCCTCATTACGATATACACGTCCCGGACAAATAATGCGGATAGGAGGTTGTGAAACTTCCATTACGCGGGTTTGTACGGATGAGGTGTGTGTGCGCAATACAATATCGGGATGAGCTTCAATGAAGAAAGTATCCTGCATATCGCGTGCAGGGTGATCTTCGGCAAAATTCAATGCAGAGAAGACATGCCAATCATCCTCAATTTCCAGGCCTTCGGCAATGCTGAATCCCAAACGGGCAAATATATCGATGATTTCGTTCTTTACGATGGTGAGCGGGTGGCGCGTACCCAATTCTATCGGATAAGCGGAACGTGTGAGGTCAATATCATCACAGCCTGTATCCTGACTTTCGAACTGTTCTTTCAGGGCAGCAATCTTTTCCTGTGCCTTGTTCTTCAGTTCATTCAGTCTCATGCCGACTTCTTTTTTCTGTTCGGCAGCCACGTTACGGAAATCCGCCATCAAGTCGTTGATTGCACCTTTTTTACTAAGGAATTTGATGCGGAGTGCTTCCAGTTCCTCGGCGTTGGCAGCTTTCAGTGCTTCCACTTCTTGCAGAAGCTGGTTGATTTTATCTATCATATCGTCGTTATTATTTATTTCCGAAATACATAAAACGGTGCAAAGATACAACTTTATCATGATTCCGGTTGCAATCTTTTTATAAAATTAATCGGATACAAGGAAAAAGGCTATATGTGATATGGAAATGAATTTATTCCCGGAGGTTTTGCAGGTCTGATTCTGGCTTATTTCCTATTTCATCTTTGTCTGTTCCCTACCTACTCCGTACATAGTCCGTGTCTAAGAACAAGGAGAAGGTACGGAGTTGGTACGGACTTGACACGGAGTTGGTATGTCTCAGGTATTTTCCGGCTTTTTTATATGCTTCATTATACCGACGGTGGCAGAGGTTAGTTTGCCTCTTCTTTATGCTTCTTTAGTGCTTCCTGATAAAGTTCTTCTTGCAATACACAGAATTCTGCCACCAGCTCAATAGAAACACATCCCTCATTTTCATCTTTTGCATTATTCATCAGTTGCTCGATTTCCTTAGAGAGAGAAAGATAACGTTGCACCTTTGAATCATAAGGGCTTAGTGTATTCAGTATGATTTCACTTTTCCCTGATTTTGTTTGTTTCATCTTTAGAATTAATTAGTCCGACAAAGGTAACTGTTTTTTTACTAATCTTAAGCATTCTGCCGTAAATAATCTTTTTGCTAAGCAATTTTGTCAAACAGATATTAAAAAAGCATATTTATGAATCTCTCCGATAACAACTTAACAGTTATTCAACTACCTTTAATACAGAAAATAGTGGCCACAAGTGTTTTCGTATTACTAACAACATCTGTATAATGTTCAATTTTAACAAGTAAACATTATGCGGTAACTAATTTGTAAACTATGGAAACCAAAAAAACACCCAAAGCAAACCTGGAAAACAAGAGGCCAACGTGGCTGCTTGTCGGTTATGTAACTGTACTCGCCTTCATGTTCGTTGCATTCGAATGGACTCGTGATGTCAGGGTTGATACGAGTGGTCGTATCACCGAGAATGTATTTGAGCAGGACATGGAGATCCCTCTTACAAGGCAGCCTGAAGTAACTCCTCCGCCACCACCTCAGGTAACTCCTATTAATGATGTTTTGACGATAATAGATGATGACGATACTGCAGAGGAAACTAATTTTGCTTCTTCGGAGGAAACAGGTGAAGATGTAGTGATTAAGCACATACCGGTTGCAGTGGATGAAGAAGTGGTGGTAGAAGATGACATTTTTGTGATTGTGGAAGAAAATCCGCAATTTCCTGATGGGGGCACAGCCGGGCTTTTACAGTACTTGGGCAAGAATATCAAATATCCTACTATTCCACAAGAGAATGGAACTCAGGGTCGTGTAACGGTGCAGTTCGTTGTTAATAAAGACGGAAGTATTGTAGATGTGAAAGTGATAAGAGGTGTCGATCCTTATCTGGACAAAGAAGCAGTCCGTGTAATTTCTACTATGCCGAAATGGATACCTGGTAAACAGCGTGGTGTGCCTGTACGCTGCAAGTTTACAGTACCTGTGACGTTTAAACTACAGTGAAACAGTGATGTAAAAATAAAAAGCTGCATTCGGTCTTGAATGCAGCTTTTATTTTTGTGGAGAGTATCGGACTCGAACCGATCACCTCGACACTGCCAGTG
>ERZ779664.407-NODE-407-length-21260-cov-4.155435_pt1 | contig 21260 bp, 14 predicted proteins | sample MGYA00511478_ERZ779664 | MGnify/ENA primary metagenome ERZ779664 (study PRJEB29588, sample SAMEA2160437) | human gut metagenome | biome: human gut; feature: human-associated habitat; material: faeces | place: Denmark | collected 2008/2010 ...
CCGATGGCGGCTCCCGCCAATACGGCGCCCGGGTCACCCGCCGCCATGCGGTTGGTGCTACATCCGCTACACAATATGGCTAATGCCAATATCCCTATAAAATGCATGCTAATCAGTTTCTTCATATCAAAATCCTATTTAGTATGTATATGTGCATTAGAACTCTGTAAAGGTATGGATAAAATTTTGTTTGCTGAAATGCGGCTTCTGTTTTTATTGTTCACTTTGGCTGGAAAAGGTGGTTTTATTGAACAAAAGTTTTTTAGAATATTGTGGGATTGGAGGATATAGTCTATTTTTACGGGAAATAAAAATGTAAGGACTATGAGTACTTTTCGTTCCATAGAAGAATTAGTGAAGAGTCTTGAACGCGAGAAAGAACTACTGAAAGAAATGTTTGCCAAGCGGAAGTCGCTTTCGTTTCGCTATGATTATGCGCTTGAGATGACAGAGTATAAAGAAGAGCGTATCCGTTATCTGATAGACTACGGTGTAATACGTGACACGGGTGACTTTCTTGAAATGGAAGATCTCTATCTGAAGTTCTTTGAAGACGTGTTGGAAGTGAATGAAGAAATCAACGTGTCTTTTGTACAGGACTATCTTACCCGCCTCAATGAAAATATAGATTATTACCTGAAAGAGAGTAATGAAAAGCGCAAGTATAATTATCAACGCGAAGTGAAACGCTGCCTGAAAAACATTGCCCTTACCACTGTCCGCAATGTAATGGACCTGAAAAGGAACATGGATAATACTTATAAGAATGAACCCAACTACCAAATAAAAAAGGCGAAGTTGATGAGGTTAAGTGAAAAACTTAAGAACATCTCTTTGCTGATAACTAAAAGTGAGGAGCTGATTGATAACCAGCAACCGGTCTTTTTCCGCGTAGCCATGGATGTGCAAATGCGGAATGTGGTGAGCGACGTCAAGCTGCAATTGAACGATTCTTATCATAATCTGCTCGAAATTCACCGGCAGATTGTCCATTACCTGAACCTGATAGACTATCAGAACCGTATCTTTGAAAAGATAAGGAAACTGAAGTATCTGAAAGACCAGTTCCTGTTGGAAGAGAACACGACTATCCGGCAAGTTGTTTCGCAACGTCATCCGTTATGGATGGAACCTCAGACGAACTACCGCATAAAATTGTCGATAGATTATCTGCGAACTTCGGATGAGGCTTTTCAAGCCGTCAGGAAGTTGGCAGCACAGCAAAAGAACAGGAAGCTTAGTCCGAAAAATCTGGCTGAAGCTATTCCCGAAGGGTATCTGGATAATCAGTCGCAACAGATTGACGCGATAAACCTGCGGGAAGTGTACAACGCTTTTATGGCCTCTGGGATACATCTGTTTGGTTTCGTGATGAACTATCGCTTTCGCAAGGAAGTATCTCGCGGAGATAAACTGATTTATTTTTGTCAGTTGGCTTCCCAATATGCTGATGAACTCAATTTTACGGAAAGCTATGAGTGCTCGGGCAATGTGGAATATCCTTTGATTTACGCCAAATAAAACTTTTTGAATATGAAATATACTGAAGAGATTTTCAATATACTTAGTAAAGGAGGGTTTATTTCCTCGAACAGTATTTCCACTCAGGTGAAGCGTTATTATGATGCTATTGAAGAAGATTTACCCGATTATTACGAATACTATCAGGGAATCGGACTTTATCTGGAAGGGGGAGACGGTTACTATCACTTTACGCGCAAAGAGGCGAAAGTGGATTTGGAGCGCAAATTGGAGGCTGCCTTGAAATGGATTGATTATATGAGTTTCTTGAAAACCTATCATTCGGTTTTCGGTCCCGGATTCCTGTTTCGTGCGGCTGATATTGAAATTCAGATCGGTTGTGATATGGAGTTGAAGGAGAAAGCTTCCAAACTGTTCTCCGACAAAAAGAAGCATGAGGAAGTAGTGGCTAAACTGATTAATGAACTGGAAAAGATGGGATTTATAGAAAAAGAAAATGAAGTGGACGGGACATACAAAGTGTTGACTGCTTTTCATTATATGGAAGAATTGATTGACTGTATCACTATATCGGAGGAGGTGCAAGATGAGATACCTGAATAAGATTATTTTTCTAAACAGTGCCCATATTCCTTATGCAGAGGTGAAACTGGATGGCAATGTACATTTCATTGGTACGCAGGGAGTGGGGAAGAGTACATTGCTCCGTGCTTTGTTGTTTTTCTATAATGCCGATAAACTTAAGCTCGGCATCCCCAAGGAGAAGAAGAGTTTTGATGCATTCTACTTCCCATATTCCAATTCTTACATCATCTATGAAGTGATGCGTGAGAATGGAGCCTACTGTGTGGTGGCTGCCAAATCGCAGGGGAGAGTGGCTTTCCGTTTTGTAGATGCTTCGTTTGAGAGGGATTGGTTCATCAATGAACATAATGAGGTGTATCCGGAGTGGGGGCGTATCCGCGAACGTATCGGTGGAAAACGCCAGATTACCTCGCAAATCACCGTCTACGAGATGTATCGTGACATTATCTTCGGCAACAACCGTAAGCAGGACATGACTCCTTACCGGAAATTCGCCATCGTGGAAAGTGCCAAGTACCAGAATATTCCGCGTACCATACAGAACGTCTTCCTCAACTCTAAGCTGGATGCCGATTTTATAAAAGATACCATTATCCGTTCCATGACTGATGAAGAGGTTTTTGTTGACTTGAGTTTTTATCGAAGCCAGATTAAAGAGTTTGAGCAGGAGTATAATGACGTGATGCTCTGGTTTACCAAAAACAAGAATGGCGAGATTCCCGTGCGGAAGATAGCGGATAAAGTGATAAATTCGTATCGTGACCTGATTTATTCCCACAAACAGATAGATGAGGAGCGTGCCGAGTTGAACTATGCAGAGAAACGGGCGTTGCAGGAAATCCCTCATATCAGAGAGAAAATAAATAAAACGGAGGTTGAGCGTGAGCGGTCTATCCGGCTGATTGATGAATTGAGAGAGAAATATAATAAGGAAAGAGATACTCTGGTTAGTGGCAAAGGTGGCATTGAGACGTTGTTGAAGCAGGTGCATGAAAAACGACTCCATTATGAGCAAATCAACATAGAGGAAATCATAAAGCGGGTGGCACAGGAGGGATTACAAAACGGAGAATTGGCACGTATCTCGACCATGAAGGAAGAACTGACACGGGCCTATCAGGATGTGCTGTCCAAATACAGTTCGTTGTTTAAGAATCTGGATGCCGATTTGAGTTTGTTCGAAAATAATAAGCAGACTCAGATTCTTGAAAAAAGATCATCTGTTGCCGAACGTCAGGAGAAAGCTATGGCACAATCTCGCGCTGAAGAGGATAAAGTGCGGACGGCGTCTGAGGAAAAGCTGCAAACGGTGGAGCAACGATTGGCGCAACTGCGTGGCGAGGAGATGCAGATGAAATTGAAGCAGCAGAAAATGCTTCATGAAGAACACTATAAGAAAGAAATTTCAGATTGTGAAGCTGGCATTGATGAATTGTGCAGAAGGGATAAGGAGCTGGATTTGCAGATACGCCGGCAGCAAATGGATATCGGTCAACGGAGGAATGAATGTGAGCTAAAACGCAAAGAACTGGAGATGGCGGCTCAGAGAAGCATGGATGCAGTGCGTAGGGAAAAGGCGGATGTTGAAGGACAGTTGCAGGCACTGGACGCATTGATAGAGAAGCGGAAAGGTTCTTTTTGCGATTGGCTGGAACAGCATAATCCCGGTTGGCAAGAAACGATAGGCAAGGTGGCGGATGAGGAGTCGGTGTTGTACAATCATGAATTGAATCCCCGTTTGACGGATGATGCCGGGACTTTATTCGGCGTTTCATTGAACTTGTCGGCCATTGATCGAAGCATCCGTACTCCCGAAGAGATGAAACAAGAGCGGGCAGCGAAGCAGATCGTTTATCAAGAACATTGCAACCGACTGACACGATTGGCCGAGGAATTGAATGAAAATATAAGTCTCCTGGAGAAGAAGTACTCCAAACAAATTAGGGAAATGGCCGAGCAACAACATCTGATGGAAGCTGAGCGGGGGCAAATTCCTTATAAGCTAAAGAATCTGCAAGCGGATCATGTCACTTGGAAAACGAAGGAAGAAGAGTGGAAAAGAGTACAGATGGAAGAATTTCAGGCTGGTCTGAATGAGATTGCTCATCGGTTCTATCTGGCGGATGAAGAGAAGAAGAAATATCTGTCTGAGCGTGAGAAACAGTTGAAGGCTTGTCAGAAGAACTATAAAGATGCTAAGACAGAGCTTCAGCTTGAATTGGACCGTTATGTTAACGAAGTTCGGCAGGAGATGAATCGTCATAAGCAATTGATTGAAGATCAGAAGAGAGAACTCCGGCAGGCACAGGATGCTGAACTGAATGGCAAGGGAGCTGATGTGGCAACCATTCGTAAATATGATGAGAGGTTGGCAGAGATCAGGGAAGAATTGAGGTATATCAGCGAGCATCGCAATCAGGTGGCTTATTATGAAAAGGATAAGCAAGAACTCTTTGATAAAGAACCTGCCATGCGTAGTCGGAAGAAAGAATATGAGGCCAAACTTTCGGCTTTGGACGAGCGGTTTGCACTACGACGGGAGAAACAACAAAACGGGCTGAAAGAAATAAATAGTGCGCTGGAAAAGCTAAAGCAGGAATTGCAAATGCTGGAAACCGGATTAGCAGAAGCAGATGCCTTTTTGAATGATGAAACTTTTTGTCCGGCCGGAGCGATGGAAGTGGGAGAGAAGCCTACCAGGAAAAACTGTGATACTCTTGTGAAGGAACTTAAGTCGCTCATAGTCTCTTTTATCAGAAAGACGGAAGATTTCAAGAAAGCCGTGATGCAATTCAAAGGTTATTTTTCTGCGAAGAATACATTTCATTTCCGTACTGAACTGATTGGCGAACAGGATTACTATGACTTTGCTTCGAACTTATGCGAGTTTGTAGATAATGATAAAATTTCAGATTATCAGAAGCATATCAGTGGACGATACACTGATATTATCCGGCGTATATCGAAAGAGGTGGGAGACTTGACCCGAAATGAGAGTGAGATTCGTAAAACCATTGGTGATATCAACGATGATTTTATAGAGCGGAACTTTGCTGGGGTGATAAAGGAAATATCCCTCCGTCCCTTGCCAAGCAGTGACAAACTGATGCAGTTGTTACTGGAGATAAAGAAATTCAGTGATGAGAACCAACATAATATGGGAGAAGCGGATTTATTTTCGCAGGCTTCCCGTGAAGATGTCAATGCGACAGCGGTACGTTATCTGTTGTCGTTCATGAAACATTTATTGGACGATCCGGGCAGAAAACAATTGGCTTTGTCGGATACTTTCAAATTGGAGTTTCGGGTCAAGGAAAATGATAATGATACGGGATGGGTGGAAAAGATTGCCAATGTGGGTTCTGATGGAACAGATATTCTGGTGAAGGCTATGGTAAATATTATGCTTATCAACGTGTTCAAAGAAAAGGCGTCCCGTAAGTTCGGTGACTTCAAGATACATTGCATGATGGATGAGATAGGTAAATTGCATCCCAACAACGTGAAGGGAATTCTGGACTTTGCCAATTGCCGGAATATTCTGTTGGTGAACAGTTCGCCTACTACATATAATGTGGAGGATTATAAATATACTTATTTATTGAATAAAGATGGGCATTCTAATACGCAGGTGGTGCCTTTGCTAAAATATAGTAAGGCATGAGAAATGGGAAAGAATATGTTATGACCGTGGCTGCGGCGCGTAAGGTTGCGCGGATGTTGAACGGTGAATCTGTGGGGTATTCTTCGTTTCCCGTATCACTGGCAGAAGAACTATTGGAAGAAGGTATTTTGGTGCAAAGTTCTTATGGGAGGCGTGGCAGTTATCGGATATGTGATGTGGAAGGATGTCGCACTTTTCTGGCCCAACGTTATTCCATAAACGGGAGTTTGGAGGAGTGGATTGAGATGATGTCTCGTCAGGAAGCGGTGTCGCGTGCGGAGCAGGTGGCAATGGCAGGCAATTCTAAAGTTCGGAAAACTCGTGGGTTTAAGGGATTTCTCGTGAATAGTTATAGTCCGATAGAGGCAACTTTGCGTGAGCAGCCGTTAGTGATTGAACCTGTGCAGGGTACTTCTATTTTTATAGAAGATTATGAGCACTTTCGAATTCCCGATGATGTGGTTGTGGTAGGAATGGAAAATGGAGAGAATTTTCAGCGGATTCGTGGGCAGCAATATTTATTTGATGACTTGAAAGTTCTTTTTGTGTCCCGTTACCCTCAATCAACAGACTTGCGCACTTGGTTGCAGATGATTCCTAATCGTTATATCCATTTTGGTGACTTTGACTTGGCAGGGATTGACATTTTTCAGAGAGAGTTTTACGCTTTTTTGAGAGAACGTTCTGAGTTTTTTATTCCGGCAGATGTAGAGGAGCGGTTGAAGAATGGTAATCGTAGGCTTTATGATGTGCAGTATGCCCGGTATAAATTTATGGATATTATGGATGAACGATTGGTACCTCTTGTTGAGATGATCCATAGATATGGGAAGGGGTATGAGCAAGAAGGGTATATAATCGGGTAACGAGAGATGGCTGATTTTGATAATAACAATAACTAGAATCAATATTTTATGATAACAATATCTAATTTTGAAAAGTATGTTCTTCCTCAGATTTTGATGCGTGGTGAAGACTATTATGAATCCGATGCTGTGTTAGAAATCGAAGAGGAATCTCCGGGAGAATGGATTGCAACGGTTTGCGGTACGGAGAATTATGAGGTAACTGTATCGATGGAAGGGAATGAGATTATTGCTTGGGAGTGTGATTGTCCTTACGATGGAAACATTTGTAAACATGTGGTGGCTACGCTTCTGGCAATTCGTGACAGTCGAAATAAAGTAGCCCGTTTCTTGTCAGCTAAAGAAGTTGATTCTCAAGTAAGCATACCGGAAAAGAATGCGGCTAAAATGGTGATGGATGAAGAAGTGGAGCAGATTCTTTTATTTGCAGAGCCGGATAAGTTATCCGATTTTGTTCTGAAATATGCTTCTTCACATTCTGATTTTAAATCAGCGCTGCTTGAAACGTTTTTGCCGAAGAAACCGGTAGCCAAACTCTCAGTGGACTATCAAATGGAGATTGAGAAGTGTTTTAACTCTGCATATAAAAATGGTCCCAAGCGAGGAAGGTATTATGAGCCTGAGATTGACTGGGATGAGGTATCTGGTAAAGTAGATGGATATCTGGCTAAAGCAACTCTGTTGCTTCAACGGCAGGATTTGGAAGAGGCGGCGACAATTGCACTCCAGATACTTCGCTCTATAGGGAATAATTATATTGAAGAAGATTTTCTGTATAATGATGACGACATTGATTTTGAAATCAGTTGTGAAGATGCCGGAGATTTATTGCTCGAAATAGTTAAGCATTCGGGTGCATCACAGGTCTTGAAGGAGAATATATTGAATGAAGCCACCAAAATATCCAAAATGACGACATATCGTGAATATGAACTTTATGACATGGATGAACTGGTGGAGCAGATTATGCTTTCGGTACAATCCAAGGAAGATGCTTTGTTAAGTATAAATCATTTTATAGAGGAGAGGAAAGAACACCGGGAACTTTATAAATTAGTACTTCGGAAGGTAGAAATATTGGAAGAGCTGGGTAAGACGGTTGAGGCTGAAGCTACGCTTTCTGAATTCTTGTATTTACCTGAAATAAGAAGACGGGAAGCTGAAAAATTACTGGATGGGAAATGTTATGAGAAGGCTATCAGTATGCTGAATGAGGGGATAGTGATAGCTGAAAAGGCAGGCGAGTATGGTATATTAAGAGAGTGGCGGGAACAATTGCTTTCCATTTATGAAGAAGTGCATGATATCACCAAGGTTATTGAGATGTGTCGATTATTATTTATTCATACGAATGGAAGTCTGGATTATTACCATAAGCTTAAATCGTTGATATCTTCCACGGATTGGAAGGAGTATTTGAGCACATTGTTGCAGGAAACCACCTTCTTTGATTATTGGGGGAGTGGAAATACTAAAGCGGAGATTTATATAGAAGAAAAAGAGTATGATAAATTATTCAGCTTTCTATCTACCGTGGAATACAGGCGTTTGGACGCTCTTGTGCAGTATGCTTCCCATCTGAATGCCACCCATTCCTCTGAAATACTTTCTCTGTTTACGGATGATCTTCGCGTTTATGCGGAGAAAAATTTGGGACGGAGTCATTATGAGTATATAGCTCGGGTGCTACGGGGTATGCGGAAATTGAATGGCGGGAAGGATGTTGTGAAACAATTGGTGGACGAATTCAGGGTTTTGTATAAACGTCGTCCGGCGATGATGGAGGAGTTGGGGGAGTTTATCTGAACGAGGTGCTTGGGGGATGGCTTTTCCCCCAAGTTCCTCAATATTTCTGTCAAAGTCTATTGATAGTGCGATTCTTTCTTAATGCCTAAGTAAATCTTTATAGTCTGCTTATGCTTTTGGATACTTATTATATTCAGCTTGTGGTTCAGCTGCAATAGAATATGAGTTTTCTTGGAAATTATATATTCTGACATTGTTATTCGCCGAATAATCTTCCGATGAATTATCACTCCACTGCTCACATTGGCGAATTACAGTTTCTAAAGCATTTGCCGCTTCTTCTGGTGGATATTTATACTTCTTCAGAAGCCGTTTAATCATCTTTCTCATTCCTGCTCTTGCTGATTCTTTTTTTTGCCAATCAATAGTACGATTTTTACGAAGCTCTTCTGTTAATTCTTTAGTCATTGCAATCAATTGTTCATTGGTGTAGAAATCGTGTACAGCTCTTGGTTGTGTCAAAGCATCATAAAAAGACTTTTCTTCGGCAGTAAGTCCCAATTCATTTCCTTCAATTTCTGATTGGGAAATTTCTGTCGCAAGTTTTAGTAACTCTTGAATAACTTCTTCATTAGACAGTAAACCTTTTAGATAATTTGATAATGATTGGTTTAGCATATCAGAAAACTTTTCAGCTTGAATCAGATTTGTTTTCTGATAGATTTTTACTTTTTCTGCTAAGAGTTTCTTTAATAATTCAATGGCAATATTCTTTTCTTTCATTTTGGATATTTCATCCAGAAAAGTTGTATCAAATAAGGAGAATTCAGATTTTACATCTGAGAACAAATTTATTACCCCGTCACTTTTAACACTTTGTTTGAGTAGCTCGCCGATGCGAGCATTAATTTCTTGTTTTGTCACTTTACCTTTACTAGTCATTCTTGATAATAAGGTGCGTACTGTTTCAAAAAATGCTGCCTCAAATCGCTGTTTGTCATTGAGTAAGCTACGACAAAGAGTAATAGAGTTATGTAAAAGTATTGCTTCTTTTTGAAAATGTTGCATCTTCTCGCTTCTTTCTGGCGCTATGATAAAGTTTACCCCACCCTTAATGAGTTGTGCACGGTCGTAGTCTGTTCCATTCTGGAATTCACTATAATCATATCCATGAAATATATCACGGCAGATTTCTAATTTCTCTTTAAATTTGAGAAATGCTGTTTCTTTAATATTGGGATTACCAAAATTATCTCGATCACGGCCTGTATAGTCGCGCATCGCTTCTTTTAGTGCTTTAGCAATACCTATATAATCGACCACAAGCCCTCCGGCTTTACCATTGAATACACGATTTACACGAGCTATTGCCTGCATAAGATTGTGACCTCTCATAGGTTTGTAAACATACATTGTTGCTAACGATGGAACATCAAATCCAGTGAGCCACATATCTACGACAATAGCTATTTTCATAGGATCATCATTGTCCTTGAACTTCTTGGCAAGTTCTTTTTTGTATTGTTTATTGCCAATAATGTCATGCCATTCTTCCGGATCATTGTTATTTCCCGTCATAACCACTTTTATCTTTTCATCCCAATTCGGACGCAGTTCAAGCAATCTATGGTAGATATTCATTGCGATTGGACGGGAGTAAGCGACAATCATCGCTTTGCCAGTTAGTTCGAACTGACGATTTTCTTCGTAATGTTTCAAAATGTCTTGGCAGAGGGAATCTATTGTTGATGGCGCACCGAGTATTTCTTCAAGGTGAGACATTTTCTTTTTACTTTTTTCAATCTGTTCATCTGTTGCTCCTTTTGAAGCAAGTAATTCATATTCATCATCAATTGCCTTAAGCGTTTCTTCATCAAGGTTAAGATTGATCACTCGTGATTCATAGAATACAGGACAGGTAGCACCGTCAGCTACAGCTTGGGTCATGTCGTAGATATCGATATAGTCTCCGAATACTTCGGTAGTATCACGGTCCTTAGTGGAAATAGGTGTACCGGTAAATCCTATGAATGAAGCATTAGGCAGGGAATTATGGATAATTCTTGCTGTTCCGATTGAAATCTTACCAGTCTTTTCATCTACTTTTTCCTCAAAGCCATATTGACTACGATGGGCTTCGTCAGTCATGACTACGATATTTCTGCGTAGTGAGAGAGCTTCTTCCGATTCTTCAAATTTCTGCATTGTAGTAAAGATAATGCCATTAGCTTCGCGACCGGATAAAAGTGATTTTAAATCCTCCCGGCTTTTGGCTTGTACAGGCGTTTGACGAAGAAATTGTCGGCATTTGGAGAATTGAGTATAAAGTTGGTCATCCAAATCATTGCGGTCGGTAATTACTATAATGGTAGGTTGGAACAGTTCTTCCTGTAAAAGGTGGGCATAGAATACCATTGACAGTGATTTTCCACTACCTTGCGTATGCCAGAATACACCGATTTTTCCATTTCCTTGTATGGCTTTTTGGGTACGTTCAATAGCTTTTTTTACAGCAAAATATTGATGATAGCCTGCCAGTATCTTTGCAGCCCCTAACTCATCTTTTGAGAAGCAAATGAAGTTCTTGATAATATCAATGAAGCGTTCTTTGATAAATATACCTTCAAAAAATACGTCATAGTCAATGAATTCTTCACTTTTATATATTCCATCTTGGGTTTTCCATTCCATATAACGATCTTCTTTGCTTGTGATTGTGCCAGCTTTTGAACATGCCATGTCACTCATAATGCAGAAAACATTATAAATGAATAGTGAGGGTATTTCTTTCATGTAATTGCGCAATTGGCGATAGGCCTCAGAAGCATCGGTTTCCTCTCGTGACGGAGATTTCAATTCAATAATAGTGAGCGGTAGACCATTAACGAAAATAATAATATCAGCACGTTTCTCTGAATGCTCAACGAAAGTCCACTGGTTGATTACTTGGAAGTCATTACGGTAGACATTGTTGAAGTCAATCAGATAAATTATATCGTTATGTTGTTTAACTCCGTCGTGATAAGATATCTCGATTCCGTGTTGAAGATAATCCATGAAAAGCTCGTTCTTTTGTACTAAACTACCAGTCTCAATATTCTTTAATTTAATTATAGCTTCATCAATGGCAGAGTGAGACTTTGTATGATTAATCTTTGCTAAACTATTAACTAATTGCTCTTCATAAAAAGCAGTATAATAGTCTCTCGCAATGTCAGGACCATATAGATATTGATAACCTAAATTCTTATAAAGAGTAATTAGTGCTTTTTCGTAGTTATCTTCTGTAAATGACATAGTTATATTTGTTTATTTAGTGATTGCTTTATGATATCTATAGTTTGATTTAATAGACTGAGAGAGTCAAAGCTTATTTCGACATCTCCATTTCCCCAACGACCTATGTCTGTAACATTTCTGCAAATACCACATGGGTCATTCACTCCATCAAAATCCATATTTATAGTTAATCTTAATCTTGTTTTTTGGATAATGATGTCGACAAAATTCGTTCTATATTTATATGCTATATATAACTTCTTGAACTCTCGTTTTATACTTGGATTTAAGGCCATGATGGCTTCATCAAGTTTTGTATAAAGCATCTTGACGAAAACATTAGAAAAATCATAGTTATCTATACTGTATTTCGTTGTAGGCTCTTCTGATTGTTTGAGATAAGTAGAGATGATTTCCTGTGAAACTGCGGGAAACTTCCATATATCAATAGAATAATCGCAAAGTTGTTTGGTACGTTCTTCAATAGTATCAATATTCCAAATATTTTGTTCAACTACATACTTATTTAAGGTATGAGTCGCACTTTGTTTTAGAACTAAAAGTTTTTCAGAGAAGGGGCGGTCTCCCATTTCTGAATTATATTTAGTGAGAGTCAGATTTCCAAGGCGATGCAGGTAAGTCTTATGGTCTTCTTTCCAATTTTCACCTAAAGCACTAACCCAGTCCGGTTTTAGATTGTCATTCTGTGGCATTATGTGTTCAATGGTGAATCCAGTGAATGATATAGGTTCTTTGTTGTTGTAGTTCTCCAGTTTGACAAGAATATAATTGATGCTTCTCATTGTATATATATCTTTTATTTGGAGTTTCCGTTTAAATTCTTCATCGGTTGGAAAACGTTTGTAAGTTTCCAAAGAAAGGAATGCAACTTTAATTGAGTTTAAATAATCATCGATTTTAATATTGTTACGCATTGTAGCAAATGTTTTATTCAATGAGCTTGTTGGTATTTCGCAAACAGCACGTCGGACAACATAGGACTCTGTTAATCTCAGAATAGCAATAAAATCAGCTTTTGATATAACATTATTCTTATAATCGCCATACACTTTAAGAAGTAGTGGATATGCAACTTCCATTTTTACTATGCGGATGTCTATGAAGATAGCATGTAACTCTGGGTCAGAACAAGTATTTGCAGAAATTTCATTATAACATTGTGCATAAAAAAATAAATCTTCTGCCAGTTCTTTGGTATTATTGGATACGCCAGTGTTGATGCAATAAGATTTGAAACTGTCATACACTTGCTCTTTATTTGGAATAGAGGCTAATTTCATGGTAAGATAATCACGAAAGAACTTATCCATTAATTCGGAACGCTTTTCAACGGGGAAAGCATTTTCCATAGGCTGCCAATAATTTACATATATATCTTTCTGTTCATCGTTAGTCATACCCATAAGGATATAGTTACGTATGAGGTCTGATTCTGATAAATCCATACCTGTTGAGTTTAGACTTTCAAAGATAAGTTGTGGATCGTCACCTTCTTCGCGTTTCAATGTAATATTCACAATTTGAAGCTTTGCGATAGAATTGTATATTTGAGCTGGCGTTAGTTCATATCCTGCAATTTTCTCTTTGAAGTAAATGTAATTATTGAGGATATTAGACTGCGTATCTTCATTAATCGGACATACATCTATAAGTTTAATAAGTACTTCACGATCATTGTCATTCAGAAGAAGTTTGTAACGGTCATAACCTTTTTGATGATCATTTTTTAAAAGATAATAAGTGAGAGTATCTTCATCAACTTCTTCACTTGATGCCTCTCTTAAATGATCACGTAAGGCTATCATTAGAATTGTTAATGTAGTGACTCGTTGTTGCCCATCAATTATTTGGTATCTGTGTATTCCCATCGGGACATTTACATCGGATATCGTAACAATAGAACCGACAAAATGGTGTCGCTTTGACTGTTTTTCCATATTGACGATATCTTTCCATAATCTGTCGCACTGTACATCTTTTAGCCAACTATATTTTCTCTGATAGACTGGTACTACAAATTGATATTTACCATTTAATAATTCGTATATACTTCCTTTTGAAATATCCATAATATTATTTTTTTTCCAGGTTATCTAAAAAACTAAAATATATTTCTTTATATGCTTGATAATCTTGCTTGTATAATGCTTCAGAAGCAGATAGAAGAACTCCCCCCAATTCTAATGGATTTTCATCATCAAATAACTCGTTGAATGATTGGCAATCTTCGTAATGAATACGAGAGTCTCTTTTTGATGCGTAATTTATATAGTAATGCATAATATAACCTCCAATAACGTCTGTTATTTTATATGCTAGAAGTGACAGAGTAGAATTTATTGGGATATGTTTAATATCTTGCCCGTGCGAGGCAAAACCAGAATTATTCCTAATTTCTGCCAGTTTTTGAGAAACTGAAGCTATCCTTCTCCCAAGCTCGATTAATTCTTCTTTATAAGGTTCATCTTGAGTTATTAAACATTCAATTGTTCTTTTTACTGTTGTATTAAATTTATCATATTCAGTATAGTTGATATCTTGATTAGTCAGAATGGTTTTACAGATACCTTCGATTAAGCTTTTACATGTTTCAATACATAGTGCTGGATTCGAATCAACACTTACTTCGATCGTTGCAATATGGCTCTCAAAGCTGCTAAAGCTTGGAATTTTATTTATATGTTCTCGAATCCAATGCATTGTATTATGCTACTGATTTGATTAAATTATCATTTATCCGGCGATTAAGCTCGATTTTAGAGTCGAGAGATTTGAGTAACGAAACTATTTGTCTTTGCGTTTTAATATTTTCAAAACATTTGATTTCGATTGGGTGTATATGGTTCCGATTTAATGTAGGAACTGCACTTCCTCCTCCAAATGAAGATAATGGTAACGTTTTTAGAAGATAATAAAGGTATTCAGGGTCATTGCCTTTAAAGTCATCTACATATAAAACTGTATTATGAGCCCAACATCTATCGTAGATATATGGGGTTCCCACATTTCCACTTCTACCTATAGTAATACAAGGATGAATTGAAGTTTCCTCGTTGTGATACCCTATTATCCCATTAGAACCAGCAACAGGTATCGTACCATCTTGCATTATAGATTTGGGTAAATCATGCCCACGTCTAAAATTTAAGATATCTCCCAACTTTTTTATTTTTATCTCTTCCATAAATGAGAATTTAGCGGTTCAAATTATTAATTTTAGTCATTAAAAAGTCCTTTATCTTTTAGACGTTTTAGTTCTTTGTCAAAATCTGACAAATATTCACGATCTTGTATGAGTTTAAATTTCTCATATTCACAGAAAGCTTTCGTTTGTGCTTCCTCATTAGATATTGTGCCGGAATGTTTTAGAACCTCATAGTCGCTTATTGCCAGGAAATTGCTTAATTTGTTTTTCCAATCATACATGGTCGTGATGAGCTGTTGCTCTGCTCTTAACTCTGCAAAATCAAGGAAAGCGGATGATAGACGTTCTAACTGTGATACCTCTTTGTCTGACAGATAGTTTTTGGCAACTATTGTATCTGACTTTTGTATTCTTCCATCAGGGGCTTTCTTCCACGTAGTCAACCCCATGTGGGGCATTTCAGCATCAGCACGATTGTAAATTAATTCTGCTGCTGTATGGTGGGTTACTGCCCAATGCATCATATTTTGTACCATTTTGAAAAACAGTTTGGTTATTTCTGATTTAGCATCGTAATCTGCACTACATTCAGCATATACATCTGTTATTTTCTGGTAATACCTGCGTTCGGAAGTGCGGATTTCACGGATACGTTGCAGTAAATCATCGAAATAATCTTTTCCGAAATGGCGGCCTTGTTTTAAGCGTTCGTCATCCATAGCAAAGCCTTTTACGATAAATTCCTTTAGAACTCCGGTAGCCCAAATTCTGAATTGAGTGGCTTGGTAACTATTTACCCGGTACCCTACAGCAATGATTGCATCAAGATTATAGAACATAGGAGAACGTTCAACTTCTCTTTCTCCTTCTTGCTGAACTATCTGAATTTTTCGGATAGTTGCTTCTTCTTGCAATTCTCCAGACTCGTATATTTGCCCTAAATGATAATTGATTGTCTTTACATCTACGCCAAAAAGAGCAGCCATTCGCTTTTGAGACATCCAGAAGGTTTCATTATTGAATATCACTTCTATTTTTACTTCTCCCTGACTTGTTTTATAGAATAAGATATTGGAAGATAGATTATTGGAGGTTAGCTCAAATAAACTTGTCTGATTTTTGAAAAAGATACGCGCTTGTTGTACTAATGCTTTCTTGGAGTCTGCATTTTCAGCAATGATAAGACAAGCCATTCTTGACAAATGGAAATTTTCTACATTTCTGTATGCTCCGGAACCAAGTTTAACCATTTCTACAGTAAGGTGAAAATGGTCGTTTATATCCATTCCTTTTGCTTGAGCAATCGCGATAGCTTTTTTTACTACAGAAGTAAATCTGTAATAGGTCGTATAACCCATAGCTCCACATAAATCACGCGAAGTCCAATATTCCTTTCCATCTTGATTGTACTTTTTTATTAGCTCAAGTTGGGGTTGCATTTCAGGTATCTTATTCTCTTCCATATGTGTTAACTATTTAAATCATTAACTTTTAATTCACCAGACATGAGTTTTGGCAATAATACGTCACGAATCATTGATAATCGCATATTTTGAAGGGAATTGTTTTTAATTGTTTTTAATGCAATTTCAGCATGGTTAGTGAATGATTCAAGCTTTTCACGTGGAATGACAGGAATTCTGTATTTGCCGATTGTATCTCCTGAAACCCTTTGACGTCCACTACTTCCGTTCATATTTTTAACAGCATAGTCTACAAAATCATGATTACGAGCTAAAAAATAGAAGAATGCTGAAGAATAATTGCTTTTAGCTGAGATCACTATATACTCTGTGGATCCATATGCGATTTCATTCTTATCAAGGAAATTGATGAAAGCAGTCTTTCCATTTTCAAGGCAAGGAGTAATCCGAGCTATCAAAGTGTCTCCATTACAGAACTTCATACCACCATTGTATTCTTTTTCTATCCATCCATTAGGAAAACTGCCTGTAGTTGGAATATTTGCCATTTCAATGCACTTTGCAGATGTACCTTTACTTAAATTTCGCTTAGGGTTAATTTCTGCAATTTCGTGAATTAATACAGTTGTACTATCTGTATATCTGTCAAGTAGTTCATTGAGCCAGGCCTGTGCCTGCTGCTCTAAATTATCATTTATCGGCATGTTTTTATGTGGTAAATGACACCTGCTATAATATGTAATATGATTTACATTCATTAATTGATATATTTGCGATGTGATAGTTTTACATTATTTTGGCTAACCATTGCATAATGCATAGTTGTATCTATTTTTACGTGTCCGAGTAATTTTTGCACTTGTTCTACCGGCATTCCTTTGTCAATTGCCATTGTAGCTAATGTACGTCGAAATTTGTGTGGATGTACACGGACAATCTTGGCTTGACGCCCAATTTTGCGTAATCGAGTTTCAACTCCTGATATCTGTAGACGGTTGTGTGGTTTGGCTAAAGAAACAAATAGTGCCTTGTTCCGGTCTTTTCTGGTACTGAGGTACTGTTGTAAATGTATTTTGGCTCGTGCATTAAAATACACTATTCGCTCTTTATTTCCCTTGCCAAAAACAATACATTCGCGTTCATTGAAGTTGATATCTTCACGGTCTAACTTTACTAATTCACCAACACGCATACCGGTAGATGCTAAAAGATCAATCATAGCGAGATCACGGATTTTAATGCAATTGTCACGAAGGTGTTCAATATTCTCATCGGTCAATATTTCCTTGACTTGTGTACCGGTTTTTACTTTATGAATTCTACGAATCGGACTTTTGATAATATAATCTTCTTCTTCAAGCCAAGCAAAAAATGAGGAGAAGATACGTCGAATATTGTCAATTGTTACTTTACTTGACTTATTCTTGCGCTGAAATACTGCTAAATAGGCGCGGATATCTTCTGTAGAGTAATCTACTACCTTTTTTGGCATCTTTTTTAAGAGTTGTTTAATTGTAGAACTGTAATATTTAATTGTGGGAGTTGTGCATCCTTCAACTTGTTTAGCAGACAAAAAGATTTCAAGTAGTCGGTCGTTGGTTGCAGTGTCTTCGTGCATCTTTTCACCATCTTTCATAATGGTATATTTACTTACTATTTGAAGCAGAACACCATTTAATTGAACCATTTGTTCTATACTTAAAACATCTGTCATTGCATTGCTGATCTCTTGAATTAATTTCTCTTTCATATTCTTCAATTATTAGATTAAATAATTGAAGAAATATAGTACTATTTATTTAATTGTAAATCCTATACTGCCTAATTGTTTTCGAATTTCTTCTTCCAAGTCATGAGATTGGGCAAACAAGTCAGATAACTCAGAGGTGAGTCGCTCCATTTTTTCTTGGAAAGGTTCACCGTCATCTTCTACTTCTGCAATTCCGACATATCGTCCCGGAGTAAGGATATAATCCTGTTTTGCTACATCTTCAAGTGTGGCAATGGCACAAAACCCCTTCTCATTATCTAATGTTCCCTCATTAAAGGCATGAAATGTATCGGCTATTTTTTGAATATCCCCTTTTTCTCCTTCTTCTGAATCAGAAAGTTCGCGAAGTTTGCGCGTAACCATTGTTCCCATGTTACGGGCATCTACAAATAGGATTTTTCCTGTTTGTTTTTTAGCCCTATTTAAGAACCATAAAGAAACAGGAATTCCTGTCGTATAAAAAAGCTGTGAAGGTAATGCGACAATGCCCTCTATGAGATCGGCTTTTATAATATTCTCACGAATTTTTCCTTCACCTCCACTCTGTGAAGACAGAGAACCATTAGCAAGCACCATACCTATACGTCCTTTGGGAGAGAGATGATGTATCATGTGTTGTAGCCATGCAAAGTTAGCATTACCTGCTGGCGGAATGCCAAATTTCCAACGTACATCGTCTTGTAGTTTATCTACTCCCCAATCGCTTAAGTTGAATGGTGGATTTGCTAAAATATAATCAGCTTTTAGAGTTGGGTGTTGGTCATCAAAGAAAGTATCGGCATTAAATTTGCCAAGGTCTGCTTCTATACCGCGGATGGCTAAATTCATCTGAGCCATTTTCCATGTAGTAGGATTGCTGTCTTGACCAAATACAGAAATATTGTTGATGTTACCTTGATGGCGTTCAATAAACTTTGCTGATTGAACGAACATGCCACCAGAACCACAGGCAGGGTCATAAACACGTCCACTATAAGGTTGAAGAACTTCTACCAAAGTGCGAACAATGCAAGCTGGCGTGTAAAACTCACCTGCAAGTTTTCCTTCTGCTTCGGCAAATTTAGAAAGACAGTATTCATAAGCGCGTCCGAGTATGTCCTTTGTGTCTCCATGTTCCCTCATTTGAATGTTGGTGAATAAATCAACGACGTCTCCTAAACGACGTTTGTCTAACTCTGGCCGTGCGAAATTTTTAGGAAGAATGCCTTTTAGGCGAGTGTTTTCTTTTTCAATTAATCGCATTGCATTATCAATTACAGTGCCAATCTCAGGTGCATGAGCCGCTTTTGCAATCATAGACCAACGTGCCTCTTGGGGTACAAAGAATATATTTTCTGAAGTGTATTCATCTTTATCTTCTTCAAAACCATCTCCCTCATCAATGAGCGCTTGATATTTTGCTTCAAATCTATCAGATATATATTTGAGGAAGATAAGCCCTAAGACTACAGATTTATATTCTGAAGCATCCATATTACCTCTTAATAAATCAGCCGCTTTCCAAATATCTTTCTCAAATCCTATTTCTGCTGTATTAGTTTTAGCCATAATTAATGTGTTTCCTTTTTTATTATGATAGATTTATTCTGTACAACTTACTTGTGTACATAATGCTACAAAGTTAAGAAAAAGAATTTACTATATGAAGGAAGAAAAAGAATTTATCTGTTTTCAATAGATATAGTTTATCTTATTGCATCCTCACTATGTAATACTCTGTTCTCCTCCTTTTTTCTTTAACCTATGATCTAACACAGCAATGAATCTTTTCTTTTCGGAGATGTTTTTAATATGTTCGCATCTGTCATATTCTGTATTATACAACAAAGGCTTGCTGCTCTATTTTCTTTCCACCTTCTTCACCCACTGGAAATAGCTTTTCAGCAGCGTTTCTTCCGGTATAAGTTCCGTCATCCCGTGCTCTTCCAGATACAACTCCGTGGCCCTTGTGAACATCATCCCGTTCTTAAACTTGTTCCTGCGCAGGAAGCGGTAATAATCCATTCTCATTTCATAGTTGATTTCCTGCTCCAGAACCTTTACGGCCTCTTCTCCCAGATAATTATAAGTCCTCGGATCTTTCCCCACGCTGGGGCAGGGCAGGGAGAAGGTGACATTCCCTTGGTCCCGCCACGACACGCCCTTGGGGCGGGGAGTGGTGAGCTGTAGCAGGCAACTGTAAAGATTCTGATTTTTGGTAAAACGGATGGCACCTTCCACTGTGCAGTGCGCGTATGCGCTTTGCAGGTAAGCCGCGAGATAGGGCTTCACCTGAATGGTAACTGTAATCATTATGTATATTGTTTTGAAGTGAAAAATATTTCCATACGTTTGTGTCCCTGTGGCGGGGACCGTTCCTCGGAGCAGTGGAAGAAGGCAGATGTGTTACTCCGGCAAACGGTGGAAAATCCAATGATTACGGTATGTCGATGTTGCTCTACGACCTGCGGGTCGTTTCTCTACGGGGAAGGGTGCCTTGCCCGTAGAGGAACGGATGGTTCCTCTACGGGTCAAAGCACCCGCCTCTGACCTTTGGTGCAAATATCTGTCAAATTAACATCTCTGACAAGACTTGAATGCAGTGGTTAAAGATGATGTTGTAACGAAACATTTGTCTTTGACTCCTGTTTGTGACGTAGTATATGCGCGTGCGACAACGTGCGAAAAAATGAATGAATATGAAAACAGTCTATTTAAACAAATTTATGAGTTCGGTGGTCGCTGAACTCGAAATGAACGGGCAGTACGGCACCGCCCATGTATGCGGCAGCGTGCTTCGGTCGGTGATGGCTTTCGACGGCGAGGGGCTGCCCGTGTCCGGCATCACGCCCTTGTGGCTGAAGGCGTATGAGGGTTACCTGCTCCATAAGGGTGGGAAGGGTCTGGCGTGGAATACCGTCTCCACCTATATGCGTATGCTCCGTTCCATCTCTCACCAAGCTGCCGAACAAGGCATTCCATTCACACACAGTATAGACGATTTGTTCGCCTATGTATTCACCGGTTATGAGCCTACCGCCAAACGGGCCATCTCTCCTTTCATCCCCCACCAGTTCCGTGACGTGTTCACCGGGCGCAAGGCGGACCACCGTCGTGTGCTGGAGCGGGACGATATGCAGAAGTTACTGGTGGAACGGGATCCTGACATCACTTCCCCCGGCATGGCATGGGCACGCGCGTGCCTGGAACTGATGTTCCGCTTCCACGGCATGCCCTTTGTGGACCTTGCCCACCTTCGGAAGTCCGATCTGAAGGACGGTTATCTGACCATCAGCGC
>ERZ779664.414-NODE-414-length-21170-cov-2.928439_pt1 | contig 21170 bp, 20 predicted proteins | sample MGYA00511478_ERZ779664 | MGnify/ENA primary metagenome ERZ779664 (study PRJEB29588, sample SAMEA2160437) | human gut metagenome | biome: human gut; feature: human-associated habitat; material: faeces | place: Denmark | collected 2008/2010 ...
GGCGAGCCGGTTTTTGCAGCGCCGGATGGGACGCTGCTTTTAGCGGCGCAGATGAATGATGCATGTGAAGAAGCCGACGAGGACGCAGAATTTTTAATGAAAAAAGGCGTTATCGTGCGGCATCTCGCCCTGCCGGGACAGGAGGCAGATTCGAAGAGAGTGCTTTCCTATCTGTTAAAAACCTATGGGGAGCGGATTTATATCAGTCTGATGAATCAGTACACGCCGATTCCGTCTGTGCTGGAGAAGACGCTGCCAAAGCTCGCGCAAAGTGCCTGCCTTACGGGCTTGCAGCGCCGTCTGACGGAGGACGAATACGAAGCTCTGATTGATTTCGCGATAGAAAACGGAATCGAAAACGGATTTATTCAGGATCAGGAAACGGCGCAGGAAAGCTTTATTCCTGCATTTGATGGCGAGGGCATCTGACGGAAAAAGAGGATTGTGCAATTTTACAGGAATTTATGGTGTTTTCTTGATTGTTCGGAGGCCTGTGTGAGTGTATTCTGAAAAAGAACAGATTCCTGAAAATATTCCTTTTTCAGGCACAACAACAGAGCAGGGGATTTATAAAAGGAGGAACTATCATTATGAACACAATGCCCAGACCGGAGCATCCGCTTCCTCAGTGGGAAAGAAGCACATGGAAAAACTTAAACGGAGAATGGGATTTTTCTTTCGACTTTGGTAAAAGCGGCGTAGACCGTTGTTTTTATGAAAAGAAGGATTGGGAGAAAAAGATCATCGTTCCGTTTTGCCCGGAAAGCGATCTGAGCGGAATCGGCTATAAGGATTACATGGATGCCGTATGGTATCATAAGACCGTAGAACTGACCGAAGTGGAGGTAAAAGGACGCGTTCTGCTGCATTTTGGCGCGGTGGATTATGATACGCGCGTATGGATCAACGGAACAGAGGTTGGACGGCATAAAGGCGGTTATACCTCTTTTACATTCGATATCACGGCTTATGTACAGGCCGGTGCAAACGATATCGCCGTATACGCAGAGGACGATTTGAGAAGCGGCAAACAGCCCCATGGCAAACAGAGTGGGCTCTACTATTCCCATGGCTGTGAATACACCAGAACCACCGGTATCTGGCAGACGGTTTGGCTTGAGTTCGTGCCAGAAAATTATGTGAAAAAAGCACGCTTCTTTCCGAACGTGGAAGCAGGAACGATTACGATCGAAGCGGTGACTGTCGGCGACGGATCGTTCTGCGCAGAAGCGTTTTATGAAGGAAGACGCTGTGGTCAGGCGGAAACCACAACTGCTGGCGGAAATGTTGTTGTGACGCTGCCTCTTTCCGAAGTGCATCTGTGGGAGGCTGGAGCAGGCAGACTGTATGATTTGACAATTACTTTTGGGAAAGATACTGTTCACAGCTATTTCGGACTGCGCAATGTCACAATTTCCGGGGAAAAGGTGCTGATTAACGGAAAATCCGTGTTCCAGAGACTCGTTTTGGATCAGGGATTTTATCCGGACGGCATTTATACCGCATCTACCGATGAAGCGCTGGAAAACGATGTGAAGCTGTCGATGGCAGCAGGCTTCAACGGCGCGCGTCTGCATGAAAAAGTGTTCGAGCCCCGTTTCCTGTATCATTGCGATCGTCTGGGTTATCTTGTATGGGGCGAGCAGGGCAACTGGGGGATGGATCCGAGCGCACCGGATGGATTGAAAAACTTCCTGCCTGAATGGATGGAAGCGGTTGAAAGGGATTTCAATCATCCTGCGATCATCGGCTGGTGCCCGTTTAACGAGACATGGGATTATGAAGGGCGCAAGCAGGATGACGACCTTCTGGCAATTGTCTATCGGATGACGAAGCTCTACGATACGACCAGACCCTGCATCGATACCAGCGGCAATTTCCATGTTATTACTGATATTTACGATCTGCACGACTACGAGCAGAACCCGGAAGAGTTCGCAAGTCATTATGAGAGCTATGCAAAGGACGGCATCCTGGCATGGGATAACCATGCGCCGAGACAGAAACAGATTGTCGGTATTCCGGTATTCATCAGCGAGTACGGCGGCATCAAGTGGGATGTTGAGGGCGTGAACAAGGACAGCTGGGGCTACGGCGACGGACCCAGAACCGAGGAAGAGTTCCTTGCACGTTATAAGGGTCTGACGGATGTGCTTTTGGACAATCCGAAGATGTTCGGCTTCTGCTACACCCAGCTGTACGATGTAGAGCAGGAAATGAACGGTCTTTATACCTATAGCAGAAAGCCTAAATTCGATATGGAAATTATCCGTAGGATCAACAGCCGCAAAGCTGCGATCGAGGAGGGAAAGGCATAACACTTTCCTGTTTTGCATAGGCTGAAAGAAAAGCGGGTAACGCGATGCTGAATGCAATCTGGGCAGGAATGATTGTTCTTGGAATCTTATACGGAGCTTTTACCGGCAATCTGGAGGCGGTGTCCAATGCCGCCCTGGAAAGTGCCGGGGAAGCTGTGGATTTATGTATTACGATGTGTGGGATCATGGGACTTTGGACAGGTCTGATGAAAATCGCACAGCAGGCGGGGCTGATTGCTGCATTGACGCGCGGCATCAGCCCTTTTGTGTCGTTTTTATTTCCCCGGATTCCGAAAAATCATCCGGCGCGGGAGTCAATTTCCACCAATATTGTTGCAAACGTCCTCGGACTTGGCTGGGCGGCAACTCCGGCGGGCTTAAAGGCGATGGAGGATCTTGCACAGCTGGAAGAAAAACGGAGACAGACGGGGTATCTGAAAAACGTTTCAAAAGATACGGCGAGCAATGAAATGTGTACGTTTCTGATTTTAAATATTTCGTCCCTGCAGCTGATTCCGGTCAACATGATCGCCTATCGCAGCCGATACGGCGCCGCAGTGGTCGGTCCTGCGGTGCTGGCGACACTTGTCAGTACGTTGGCGGCAGTGATTTTTTGCAGAGTGATGGATCGGAGATAGATTGTTGATATAGCATTTGGATGCTGAACAGAAGTATATTTTGCAGGCGGGCAGTCACACATCGTTCGATGCGCAGCTGTCCGCTGTTTTTGTGGAAATTTACATCAGGTATGCCAGCAGCACGCTCATAACGACACCGACGGCGGTAGAAAGCAGCGCGCCTGCCAGCGTATATCTGGATTTGGAAACGCGCGCCGTCATAAAATAAACAGACATCGTGTAAAAACAGGTTTCTGTGCAGCTCATCAGAATCGACGTGATGCGTCCTGCCAGAGAATCGGTCCCGTAGGTTTTGAAAATATCGAGCACCAGTCCAGTCGCTGCGGAAGAAGAAAACAGGCGGATGAAAATGAGCGGGAAAAACTCCGGGAACATACCGCTTATGGAACTGTCAGCGGCGTATTTTTGCAGCAGCTTTCCCGGAAGATCCAGCAGCCCGGAGCCCCGCAAAATCCCGACTGCCATCATCAGCCCGATGAGCGTTGGGACGATGCCGACGACCGTTTTCAGACCGTCCGCTGCGCCGTTTATAAAGTCGTCGTAGAGATTGCATTTATGAATCCACCCATAGCCGATGATGAAGAAGATCACGGCAGGAATGAGGATGGAGGAAAGATGTGCGAGAACATTTGCCATGGAAAGCTCCATTCTGCAGAGATTAAATCACCGGACATTTTCAGACCGGGAAAGGATACGATCCTGCGGGAATATCTGTTACCGGAATATATGATTTTGCCAACCCATACAGAACCGGAATCATAAAATGCAGAGTAGGGGCATAAGTTACTATCAGGTTTTCTGAAAAACGAATGGGATGGAAAAAGGAGGACAGGCATGGCGGAATATCGAAAACAAATCGCATATCTGGATTATCTGGAAGACGGCGTAAAAATCAAAAATGCCGGATTTGTCAGAATAGAGGAACAAAACGGACACAACCGGATGGAAGTAAAAGTTAAAAACCTTCCGGGCAAGGACTGCGGGGAGTTTCGGTTACAGGAAGAACATGAGAGAACGGTCGGAAGGATTAGTTTACAGGGCGGCAACGGAAACTGCTGCATGGTGTGGCGGATGCCGGAGCCGGGCGAATTGCCGGGAGGAAAGCTGGCAGCAGACTGCGCAGCTTCGGATTTTACTGCCCGGAAAAAGAATGCTGATTGCAAACTGGCACGAACCGGTCGAAATTCCGGCACAGAGAGAGACGCTACAGCTGCAGCAACAGCAATCGCAGGTACAAGGGGATCAGTTCCAACAGATGGAGGCGCGGTCATCGCAGACAAATTCACCCCGGCAGCCCGGAGCTGGAGAAATTATTCCGTATCCGGAGCGGCGCGGCAGCGAGATGGAAAAGCAGTCCACACTGAAGGAACCTGCCGAAATAGAGCAGTCCGCCATATCGGAGGAGCCTGCCGAAACAGAGCAGTCCGCCATGTCAAAGGAGCCTGCGGCAACAGAGCAATCCGCTATGGCGAAGGAGCTCGCGGCAACGAAGCGGCAGCCCACTCTGGAAGCGCCATCTGTGTCAGCGTCCGAGCCGACGATCCCTTTTCCTTCCGCAGCGCCGAAATCGCCGTCCTCTCCATCGCGTGAGCCGGTCTGCAGCGCAGATAAATGGGAGCAGCTGTGCACGATGTATCCGGAAATTCATCCGTTCCGCGACAGTCGGGAATATCTTTCCATTGCGCCGAAGGATTTTGTGGTTCTGTGCAAGGAATACCAGAAGTTAGTACATAACAGCTTCCTGCTGCATGGCTACTATAATTACCGTCATCTGATTCTGGGCAGAATCCGGCAAAAGGATGCATGGCAGTATTATATCGGCGTGCCCGGCAATTTTTATGACCGGGAAAAAATGGTGGCGGAAATGTTCGGATTCGAAGCCTTTGAGGGTGAAAAAGAATCCGCATCGCCGGGTGATTACGGGTATTATATGAAGCGGGTGGAGATTTAAGCAAGGGTGGTCGAACCGGCGGGAGCAATGATCGGAAAAATGGCAGACAGTAAAAACCCACTTGCGGGAATGAAAAGGGACTGGTATGCTTTTTTTGGAAACAGTCAGCAGATTTTTGGGCGTTCTCGGTGCAGATCATGAAAAGCTGACATGTTATATTCGAAACACAGGGAGCAATTATGGCAAGAATCCGTACAGAAGAGGAAAAAGAAGCGGCGCGGCAGGCTGCGAAGCAGGCGAAAAAAGATCAGTGGCTTCGGGAGCAGGAAGAAAAGCGCCCGATACATGAAAAATATATGAAGGATGCGATCCGACAGGCGAAAAAAGCGGCAGCGCTCGGCGAAGTGCCGATCGGCTGCGTGATCGTGCATGACGGACAGGTGATCGGCAGGGGCTATAATCGACGAAATACGGACAAAAGCACACTGGCGCATGCGGAGATCACAGCGATTAAGCGGGCGAGCAAAAAGCTGGGTGACTGGCGGCTGGAAGACTGCACATTGTATGTGACGCTGGAGCCGTGCCAGATGTGCGCCGGAGCCATCGTGCAGGCGCGGATTCCGGAGGTTATGATCGGCTGCATGAATCCAAAGGCAGGCTGCGCAGGATCAATCTATAACCTGCTGCAGGAACCGGCATTTAATCATCAGGTCAGCCTGTTTAAGGGCGTGCTGGAAGAAGAATGCAGCCAGATGCTGAAAGATTTTTTCCGCAGTCTGCGGACACGGTTGAAAACCTGAGATAGAGCGCAACCTGCGGACATGTCGGAACGCAGCGCAGAACTTACGGACTGTGTACGGGCATATTCCGGACCGCACCACAAGGGAGAAAGGAAATATATGGACTTTTGGGAAAGACTCTTTGCCAGAGCTGGAAGAAGAAAACCAGAGCCGTCTGCAGAAGCGAAATGCGCAGAGGAGTGGGATACAGAGTTGGCAAGCGAACTCTCGGAGACAGAGCGGGAGCAGTTGAAGAAAGCCGGCTGCATCCGAAAGCATATTTATTTTTCAGGACGCGTGCAGGCGGTGGGCTTTCGCTACAGCGCGCTGTGTCTGGCAAAAGAGCTGCAGCTGACCGGCTGGGTGAAAAATTTAACGGATGGACGTGTGGAAGCAGAGCTGCAGGGACAGGCCGAATTGGTAGACTCGTTTGTGGAGCGTATCAGTCAGCGCGGCAGGATTGTCGTAGAGTTTGTGGAAGAGGAGGACCGCGAACTTTGCTATGAGGAAGGCTTTGAGGTCAGGTGAAAAGCTGCAGAGCCTCCGATCGGGGCAGAAGACGCTGCAGCGCGCGAAACCGCATTGGACGGAACGGCGTTGGTGAGGCGCTGCGCTGTACCTGGAGAGGTCGCCCTGCAGACCGTGCCACAGCGCATGGCTGTGCGTTCCGCCGGTCAGAACACCAGCCGCGAATATTCGCTTCCGGCGTCCTGCTTTTGCGGCTGCCTGCGGTAATCTGACGGTGAGACGCCCATACGTCGGTGGAATGCCCGGGAGAAGTAAAAAGCATCCGAGAAGCCGCAGGAGACAGCAGCTGTTTTGACGGAATTGCCGAGCTCGAGCAGGCGGCATGCCTGATGAATGCGGAAATTCGATAAAAAATCGCCGGGAGAAATGTTCAGTTCAGATTGAAAGGCGCGGTAGAGCGTGCTTCTGCTGACCCCGAGCATCTGACAAAGCTGTTCGGTATGGAAGTACTCATGATGAAAATTGGAGCGGATCAGAAAAACTGCATTTGCCAGAAGGGACGAAGCAGGAGAGTTGGGCAGACCGGGTGCCGGGGCATAATCGGCATAAAGACCGAGCAGCGTGCGGAGTATGCCATTTGCTTCGTTGCGGTTCTGGTGATAAAGGTCGAGGGGCTGCAGATCGGCAAAAAGCTGTCGGAGCCGGGCCGGGCAGATCGCTGGACAGACGGGCGCGGCAGGGGAAAAGGCGGTCTGATCGAGCAGAGAGGCAGCTTCTTTTCCGGTAAATTCCACCCAGGTATATTCCCATGGATTCCCCGGGTCAGGATAATAGCGAATCGTATCATAAGGATAAATCAGAAAGCTTTCGCCGGTGTGAACGGGGAAAGTTTTTTTATGATATTCGATAAAGCCCTGCCCGCGCAGAATATAATGGATGATATAGACCGGGCGGACGCCGGGTCCCCAGGAATGCAGATCGCTGCAGTCCTGCCTGCCTGTGGCAAGCAGGGTGAGACCGGGCTGGGAATCGGACCCAAAAACAGATGAATTCATAAAGAGACCTCCTGATTTACAGGATGCCGGGGATGACGTCTAAAAACATTCTGCAGGCAGACCTGCGTCTGCTTTTTTCAACGCCTGTTCCGGTATCCATGCCATGTGAACAAATAATCCATGTATTTGCAACAAAAACCCATGGAAGAGAACAAAAGTGTCATGCTACAATCACGATAACGGATAACGAAAGAGAGGTCAAGGGGTATGGTAAAATTAACGCCGCCGATGGGCTGGAACAGCTGGAACACATTTGGTGAGAATATCAATGAAAAACTGATCATGGAAACTGCGGACAAAATGGTGGAGCAGGGGCTTTTGGACTGCGGATATGAGTATCTGGTCATTGACGACTGCTGGTCTTTAAGAAAGAGAGACGAGGAAGGCCGTCTGATTGCAGATCCGGAGAAGTTTCCCCACGGCATGAAAGCGGTTGCGGATTACGTGCATTCCAAAGGGTTGAAATTTGGTATGTATTCTTGTGCGGGCAACCTGACCTGTGCCGGATATCCAGGCAGCTTCGAGCATGAATTTATCGATGCAGACACCTTTGCATCCTGGGGTGTGGATTTTTTGAAATACGATTACTGCTATCACAGCAACATCATTCCGGGCAAATATTTATACCGCAGAATGGGCATCGCGTTGGAAAATTGCGGCAGGGATATCCTGTTTTCCGCATGCTCCTGGGGCGCAGATCAGACGCATGAATGGATTAAGGAAACCGGCGCGAGCATGTGGCGTTCCACCGGCGATATTTTCGACAGCTGGGAATCGATCAAGGATCTGACCAAACAGCAGGCAAAGCTTCATCCGTATCATAGCGTCGGCTGCTTTAATGATATGGATATGCTGGTTGTCGGCATGTACGGCAAAGGAAACGTTGGTTTAAGCGGCTGCAACGACGTTCAGTACAGAACGCATTATTCAATCTGGGCGCTGTTTGGCTCTCCGCTGATGATTGGCTGCGATATCCGTAATCTGAATGAAGAGACGAAGAAGATTCTGGAAAATAAAGAGCTGATTGCGATCAATCAGGATCCTCTGTGCCGTCAACCGATCCGTCTGGACGGAATCTGGAGCGGAGACGATGTCCTCATTTATTCCAGACAGCTTTCCAATGGCGATCTGGCAATCGGTTTCTTCAACTTAAAGGACGAAAGCGTAGTAGCAAATCTGAATCTGGACGAAGTCGGTCTTCCAATGAGCACCGGAAAAACTCTGCAGATGAAGGAGGTCTGGACCGGGGAAGATCTGCCTTCGCTCAACGGAACGGTCCGTAAGGCCTTGGAGCCTTATGGTTGTGCAGTCTACCGCTGCAAGGTCGTTGATCTGTAATGGACACCTGCATGAAATGCGGAAAGGAGCTGACCCAGCTGGATCGGGGAGCTTACCGGAAATTTGTCAACCGGGGCAGCACGTCGTTTCTGTGTAAAAGCTGTCTTGCAGAGAAGTTTGGAATAGAAGAGCGTGTGCTGGATGAAAAAATCGAGCATTTCCGGAAACAGGGATGCACGCTGTTTATTTAATAATGAGGAAAAGGTTCCTATAATGGCGGATTGCTTGCAGTCCAGAAAACACAGAAAGCGCTTCACGGAGAAAAAATAATTCGTGAAGCGCTTTTAAAATGCCTGACTGTACTTTCAGGAAAGTGGTGCCGACATCAGAAACAGGGAAGCGGTCAGATGCCCGTCGGAATCCTTTTGATAGGATAAGTGGCTGTTGTTGCCAAAATGGAGCTGTAAGCGTTCATTGACGTTTCGGATTCCAAAACCGCTGCTGACGGTCAGGGAAGTGTTTTCATAACGCAGAAAGGCATTCAGCTGTTCGGGATCTGCTCCGACTCCGTCGTCTGTAACGGAAATCTCGGTGCAATCAGGCTGCCTGTGAATCTGAATCCGGATGGTGAGATGGTCGAGATTCGCATTATGCAGAATCGAATTTTCCACGAGAGGCTGCAGGGTAAACTTGGGGATCGGGATCTGATCCGCTTGTTCGGGAGAGAAATCCGGGATCAGCTGGATGTCGCAGGGGCGTTCCATCTGATAGATTCGGATAAATTCCCGGATATTTTCGATTTCCCGGGAAAGGGAGGCAGTTGAATCCGGACGGGAAATGCTGTAATGCATCAGATTGGAAATTGAGGAAACAATGTCTGCGATGGAGTCTTCGCCCTTACTGAGGGCATGCCAGCTGACCATATCGAGTGCGTTATAGAGAAAATGCGGGTTGATCTGAGCCTGCAGAGCGTGGAGCATGGCGGTACGTTTTTGCCTGTTTTCTTCGATAATCTGATCCAGCAGCAGATTTTCCCGTTGAATCAGCGCTGTAAAACTGTGACAAAGCACCTGAAGCTCCGCGTCGTGATAAACCGAAAACCGTTGTGTCTGAAAGGTTCTGGTATCCTCGATGGTGCTGATCAGATCCGCCAGGGAAATTATCGGCTCGGTGATTTTGCGGGAAAGCAGATACAAAACACAGATCAGTAGGAAAAAAGCGATCAGTACAAAAAGGATATAGGGAAATAGTGCGGTAATTACAATCTGCTCAATGTCAGAAAGAGGGGTCAGGAAGGTGAGGAAAAGATCTTGGTTCACGGAAGAAGTACTGACCAGATAGCGTTCATGGGAAGTCGAATCGCACAGGATCTGTCCGGAGCTTTTGGAAAGCGCGCTGAGAAATAGGCTGTCGGAAACTTCGCTGGAAGCGTAAAGAAGCTCCTGATATTCGTTGCTCAGAAAAAATCTGCTGTTCGGAGTAATGGATCCGGCAGAAATTTTTTCGAGGAAAGCATTTTCCGGAATGGCGATCACGACAGTTCCGATTCCCTCTGAGGAAGAATTTAGCGCATAATTGTAGACATATTTGGAATAACAGAGTTCATCGGTATCCTTATTGATGAAAAAATAGGGAGACCAGGTTATTTTTTCGGTGCGTTTATACCATTCCTGATCTTTCACAAGACGGGAAGAATAAACCTGACAAGTACGCAGTGCAACGTGCTCAGAAAGCGTATAGGCATCGCAATAGGAATCCATAGGAAGCGTATCGTTTAAGTAAAACAGAATACGGCAGTCGAGATTGGAGGTAAAAAGCTGCTGATTGAGATAGTTATTGAATTTTTTGCGCAGAAGTTCCCGGGCACGGAACATATCCAGATAGGAACTATTGTTTGTGCTGGCGAGTTCTCCGATTTCTTCGTCGTTGACCAACTGAAATGGAACCATGCTGAAGGAATCAATATAGCTGGTAAAAATGGTTTCGTTATATTTTTGCAGATTGATTTGCTGCTGTCGGATCTCCTGAAACAGGACGGAACGGAACAGGAAAAATATAAAAAGATAAGAGGTCAGAAAGACAGCGGACAGGACGCTGCACAATGTAATAAAAATTTTTCGGCGCATACAGATCTCCTTTCCGAATGCAGCAGCTAGAATGATACAGATTGCGATTTCTATATCGGGTTGATTACAGGCGGCAATTACGGTATTCTGTTGGGTTCATCCCGATTTTTTTCCGGAAAAGCGAGGAAAAATAACCAGCGTCGTCGTATCCGCATTTATGGGCAACTTCTCCGATTGAGTATAAGGGAGAAGCAAGCAGAAGACAGGCACGCTCGAGTCTCTTTTCCGTTACATAGTTGTTTAAGTTTTTGCCGGCATGCTGTTTGAAAAGTGTGCTCAGCCAAGAAAGCGTGATGTTCATATTGTCTGCCATGGCAGAAATAGAAAAATCCGGGTTAGTATAGTGCGTGTCGATATATTGTAGCGCATAACGGTACAGCGCGGAAGTATTGTTGCTCTTCTGTGATAAGAGCAGGTTTAAAATATCAAAATACAGAGTTTCCAGATAATTTGCTTTGGAAGCCGGATTTGGAAGGGAATACCAGGTTTCCAGCGTATGTGTTTTTGAAGTGAGCAGAGATTGCTCTGTAAAATGAATTTCCCCAAGATAGTCATACAGGGTGGTCAGAATCCTGGTACCCATCAAATTGCAGAGATTTGGATCGCTCATGCAGTTATGGTAAAGCGGAGAACGGAAAAAATCTTCAATGCAGCTGATATCGTGATGGCGCAGCGCATCAAAAAGTTCCTTCTGATAGTTGCTTTCTGACAGGGCAAGAATTTTCTGATGAGAGGCTTCCTTGCTTTTATATAATTCTGTAAGAATATCTTCCAGCTGTTCGAGTTTCTGCCGGGTGACAGGTTTTAAAATATAGTGCTGTACATGATACTGCATGGCACTTTTGGCATATTCGAATTCGCGGTAACCGGACAAAAGAATCACAGGAATGCCGGATAAAATCGGTGATTCGCTGATTTGTCTGGCAAGTTCAATTCCATCCATATGCGGCATCTTGATGTCAGAGATGATAACGTCAGGACGGCAGGTCTGCAGAAAGTTTATGGCCTCTGCTCCATCCGAAACGCAGCCGCAGATGAGACCGTTAAAACGGGACCAGTTGAGCTGTTTTTTCAGACCGTCCAGTACAATCTGTTGATCGTCCACCAGTAATATTTTAAAAGATGACTCCATTTTAAAACCTCTTTTCTCCCCTTTTTCCTTATTGTGGCAAAAAGAAGAAAGGGTGTCAATGGAGGATGCAGAGCAGTAAAAAAAAATCATAATGAACAAAAAACTTTCAAATTGAGATCTGAAGGAGCGGACAGTAAAATAAAACCATCAACAACGCAGGGGAGGAAAAAGAGCATGGGGAAACCGAAAAAAAAGAAAGGAAAGATGAGCCAGGCAGTTGTCAGAGAGAATATCCAGTTGTACTTACTGATGCTTCCGGTCTTTCTTCTGATTATTGTTTTTTGTTATGGACCGATGTTCGGCCTTGTGATCTCGTTTCAGGATTATATGCCGGGTTCTCCTTTTTGGGGTGAAGGAGTGGAATGGGTTGGCCTGACGCATTTTAAACGGTTTGTAGAAGGAAAATATTTCGGACGTCTGATTAAAAATACACTGGTGCTGAGTGGAATGAATCTGCTGTTTGGATTTACGGCCCCGATTCTGTTTGCGCTCTTAATCGACCAGATCAAGCGGCTCCGTTTTAAAAAGATTGCGCAGACAGCCAGCTATATGCCCTATTTCATCTCTACGGTCGTCGTAGCGGGCATGGTGATTTCTTTTATCGATCAGGGGGGACTGATCAGCAATTTCCTTTCTGCAGTGTTTGGGCTGCCGAACCAGAACTGGCGGGATCAGGCACCGGCGTTTCCTGCAATTTATACGATCACAAATGTCTGGAAAGGATTTGGCTTTGGCAGTATTCTGTATATTTCTTCGATCACATCGATCGATCAGAGCCAGTATGAGTCGGCAAGAATTGACGGGGCAAACAGAGGACAGCAGTGCTGGTACATCACATTGCCTGGAATTAAAAATATTATTGCGATTAACCTGATTCTGGCGATCGGAGGAATTCTCGGGACAAACAGCGATCTGATCCTGCTTTTATATTCCCCTGCGACATACGATGTTGCGGACGTAATCGGAACCTATACCTACCGTATTGGTATCGAAGGCGGGCAGTACAGTTATACGACTGCAGCGGGGTTATTCATGTCAGTAATTGGATTTGTACTCACTTATATTGCAAACAAAGTGAGCGATAAACTGACAGGATTTGGGTTATGGTAAAGAAAAGACTGATTTTGGTAACAGGAGATTAACATGAAAACAGGCAAAACAAAAAACAGAATCAGAGAAGGAAATCCGGCGGTAACGGTACTTCTGTATGTGCTGGTGCTCCTGATTTGCATCGCGACCGTTTATCCGATGTATTATGTATTGATTCTTTCCATCAGCGCGCCGGAATATGCGGCGAAAATGAATGTCTATCTGGTCCCGAAAGGGTTTTCGCTGGATGCGTATAAAATGCTGGCCGGAGACGGGGAAATGTGGAGAGCGTATTTGAATACAATCCTCTACACGGTTCCGACGACTGTTCTGATGCTGGTTACGAGTGTACTAATCGCTTATCCGCTGACGTATAAACATCTGGCAGGACGCAAATTTGTAAATATGTTTCTGCTGATCCCGATGTATTTTTCAGGCGGTATGATTCCAGCGTTTTTGCTGATTACAAAGCTGAAACTGTATGGAAGTCCGCTGTCACAGGTTCTCCCGGTATGTTTCTCGATCTGGAATATTATTCTGATGAAAGCGTTCTTTTCCAGTATTCCGGAAGGATTGAGGGAAGCTGCAAAAATTGATGGCGCAGGAGTGATCCCGATTTTGACAAATATTTATCTGCCGCTGTCAAAACCGATCCTGGCGGTTATTTCCGTATATACGATTGTGGGACGGTGGAACAGCTGGTTTGATGCACTGATATATTTGCCGAAAACGGAGTGGCAGCCGCTGCAGTTGTTTTTGCGCAGGATCCTGGTAGAAAGTACCAGACAGGTAACGGATGTCCTGGATCCACAGATGGCGGCGGAGATGATAAAAAAGCAGATGTCGGGTGCTCAGTTAAAATATGCGATGATTATATTTACAACGCTGCCGGTGCTGTTTACGTATCCGTTCTTCCAGAAGTATTTTGTAAAGGGTGTCATGCTCGGCTCGTTAAAAGAGTGACTGTATGATACAAAAAATAAAACAGGGAAATAACCGTGAAGTGACTGCAGGCATGGAGGGGTTATAAAATAAAAAGTAACTGTTCAACAGTATGGCCGTAAAGACGGTTGATTCTGACATAAGGAGGGTACAGAATGAAAAAGAGTTGGAAAAAAGGGATAGCGGCAGCGATGAGTGTACTGCTGGCAGCTGGTATGGCAGGATGCGGACAGACGAATACAGCCAATAGTACGGCGACTTCCGGTGATGCTGCTACAACAGCGCAAACTGAAGCGGCACAATCCAATACGGATAATGGCGATTTAACTGTAGTAAAAATTCTGGGACGCAATTACACTTACACTGGGGCGAACGGAAAAACAGTCACTTTAAAAGACTGGTCAACAGAAGGCAAGAGCAAACGGTGGGATAAATTATCTGAAAACCTGGCAGCAAAGGGTGTGAAGTTGGAACTGGATCTGATTGAGCCGGATCAGTTTGATACGACGATTCAGACCATGGCGGCGAGCGGAGAACTGTTCAATTACGATATGATCAACATTACTCCTCTGGATGATAAGACAAAATTAAACCTGGTTAAACAGGGACAGCTGCAGTCGATCAGCGATATCTGGGAAACCTATTCGGATGGAACTTATACCGATTTTATCAATTCTGACGCCGGACAGTTCTATTTCAAACATGTTGCGCTGGAAGACGGGAAGTGCTACTGGCTGACAGATTATGAAACCGGTTCTTATGAAGGAAAACCTACTAATTTCATACTTGCTTTTCAGATTCGACAGGACTGGCTGGATGCAGTCGGAAAAGATATGCCGACAACGACGGACGCGGTTTATGAAGCTTTAAAGGCATTTCAGGATCAGGATGTGAACGGAAACGGACAAAAGGATGAGGCATTTCTGACAGATTACAGTGGATTTGCTACAGATGTTGCGCAGTGGTTTGGACTTGGTGTTGGAACGACGTTTATCAACAATCAGGAAGATTATAAAATTGAATCTCCTTGGTATCAGGAACATATAAAGGATTATATCCAGTATATGCAGAAACTTTACGCAGCTGGATTATTAAAGATGAATGACAGCCAGGGCGGCACTTATATGGCGAATAACCAGGTGGCTGCAATTTCCCAGTGGGGAACAGAGCTGTGGGAGGAAACGGCCATTACTGTTCCGGAAGGAGCAGAATATCAATGGTTTGCACCGATGAGAGTGGATGGAATTGAGGGAGAAACATCCCTATTCCGTGGTTCAAATGCATATAACATGGGTTGGACCGCGACAGCAGTGCCTGCAAGCAGTGATAAACAGGAAGCAATTGCAAAAATTTTGGACTATCTGATTACACAGGAATCCATGGATTTGACAGAGTATGGTCTGGAAGGCGTAAGTTATGAGATGGTGGACGGTAAAATGAGCAACACGCTGGATAACACGCTGGAAAATACAGATGCTGTCGGTATGGCGCTCTGGTGCAACGGCTCCATTTTCCCGAGATACAAGATGAATAATGATCTGAGTGCAGAGCTGGATAATACGGTAGTGTTTGCAGAGAAAAACGGCGTAAAGAACAATCAGACTGCGAAGAAAGATTTCACAATCTCCTGTATCAAGGATCCGGAGCATCGTATTTTCCACGATTTAGGCGCTCTGGCAATCCCTACGGTAGAGGAAATCAACAAAACAAACGAAATCAGCACAGATCTTGAAACATATTCCAAGGAACTGCTGACAAAACTCATCATGGGTGAAAAGAGCCTGGATGACTGGGACAGCTATATTCAGGATCTGAAAGATCTTGGACTGGATGATCTGATTGCGGTACAGCAGGCGAGAGTTGACCGTGCGATGAAATAAAAAAGAGCAATAAAAAAACAGGCAGACAGTGTGAAAAGTAATCGGAGCTGTTTATTTTTCACACTGTTGTTTGCACTACAGATATCTACAAAAAGGGAGATTATTATGTCAGAACAGAAGAAAAATGGGATTCCGCAGATGGGCCCCGATACAGGAAACTACTGGTGCACCTGGGATACGCAGTTTCGCGTAAACAGCGTGGAAGACGGGAAGGATACGAAAAATCTGCGCAATGTGCTGACTCAGGATTTTCTGTTTGCAGAAGACGGAATGCTCCGAAATTATTTAAAAAATGTACGCCAGGATTTGTATGTTCTGTTGGACGACGGTTGGGACGTTGGAAAGGATGTGCCAGGAAACGGAGCAGTCAGCGTATTTGGCAGTCTGGTTCTGGATTCTGATAAATTTCCGGATTTTACCGGAGAACCATGGGAACGTCTTGCAAAGCTTCGTTGCAAGCTAATGGAGCTTGGATATCGTGGCCTTGGTTTGTGGATTTGTGCGAATGCGACCGGAGAGGAAGAGGCACATCCGCTTTCCGTGGAAGAGGCGGAAAATTACTGGAAAGAGCGTGCGATCTGGTGCAGAAAAGCAGGGGTGGACTACTGGAAAGTAGACTGGGGATATCATTGTGGTGACGCAGCTTATAGAGAAATGATGACAAGAATTGTAAAGCAGTATGCACCTGACCTGAAAATTGAGCATGCGGTGTGTCGCGGTCCGTTGGATGAAAAAGTGGAGCACTGGAAACGCGTTGGGAAACTGCTGTCAATCAGTGATTATGTACGGACGTATGACGTGGTAAAAGAATTTACCTACAGCACGACGATTGCTCGAACCTGGGAGATGTTCGACCAAGACAGGGAAGTGCAATTTGGCTGCAGAGGAATTCCGAATATAGAGGATGCACCGCTTTTGGCAGCAGGACTTTGCTGTTCGATGGGCGTGATGCGCCATCCCTGCTGGGGCGGCACAGAAACAGACGTCCTGGATTTTGGACGTAAGTGGAACGAAGTAGAGCGTGCGCTGCGCTGGCAGAGAATCGCACCTCCGTTTGGAATTTGGGAAAGTTCGGCAGAAGCATTTGGCGGACTCAGAAAAGACTGGACAGAGATGCTTTCCGGTCCGGAAGGAGAAGGCTGGCTGAAAAATCTGATTCCGGAGGGACGTTCGATTTCGCAGGAAGCGCCGGCTATTCTGACGAGAAATATGGATTGTCCAGAGATTTTTGCAAGAGAAGAAGAACTTCCGTTTCTTGCCTGCAGTATCCATCCAGCGACAGGTACTGTGAGCATCGCATTTATGCCGCGAACATGCGGAGACCGAAAGATATTTACACCGAAAGCTGACCTGAATGTAAAGCTTGGAGCATTTGTAAAACCGATTGGCGTATTTGGTGAGTTCGGAATCCTGACAGTTGAACTCGGAGAGGCGGTCGAAGGCAGAGTTTATCTGCAGGATCTGTGCCGGGAAGAAGCCGTGGAAGTTACGGATCTGGTTGCAAAAAGCCGTGACAGGATCGTGCTGGATTACGATGCTCTGGCACAGAACGGCTGGCTTAAAAATGATGAAGGAGACTGCTCTGCGCCAGGATTTATGATCTGGCAGGAGTGAGCTTCTGAAAAAGAAGCTTTTCCTGTTTTGTCGTTCGTGGAAGCTGTTCGGGACACCGTATGGAAGACCTTTCAAAAGAAACCATAGCCGATTTGCCCTTTTTATGATACGCTTAGTGCAGACGCAAAAAGCGCCCATATTGACTGAATCTGCAGACAGCGTATACAAAATCAGGGGGTAAGGAGGAACTCATGGGGAACAATTGGAAAATTACGGACACGCTGACAAAGGTGTTCGCAGATGAAGTGCCGGATGGACAGGGGAGCATTCGCCTTTCAACGCTGCATCGGGAAACCGTATCCTGTGTGATTGCATATTTTGGGGCGGCAGACTGGGGACGTTACTGGAAGGTTTCCGTAAAAGCGCCGGAAAAAATTGAGACGAGATTGCGCCGGGTTGAGCTGGTTCCTTCGGCTTATCCGTGCCATAAGGAGCAGGACGATAACTATCTGCGCATCGTACCCGGGATGTATCCGGATCTTTTGCGCGATCTGGATACAGAGGACGATGGTGCGGACAAAAAATATCTGACAAAAGAAGTGCCCGGACAGTGGCGCAGCCTATGGTTGGATGTGACGGTCGATGCGGAGCTTGCAGGTGGGGACTATGCTATTGTGATCGAAGCGGAAACTGAGGACGGAGAAAAAGAGACGTTAAAAGCAGACCTACATGTGGTCGATGCGTCGCTTCCGCCGCAGAAGCTTTTGCATACGGAATGGTTCCATTCTGACTGTCTGGCAGACTATTATCATGTAAAACCGTTCAGCGAAGAACACTGGAAGATTCTGGAAAACTTTATCCGCCTGTATGCGGCGCGTGGCATCAATACGATTCTGACACCCGTATTTACACCGCCTCTGGACACTGCGGTCGGCGGCGAACGCACGACGGTTCAGCTGCTGGACATCCGCAAGGACGGTGATACCTACAGCTTCGATTTTTCGAAACTGGAGCGCTGGATCGGAATTTGCCGTTTTGCCGGAATTACACATTTTGAAATGGCGCATCTATTTACCCAGTGGGGCGCTAAGTGCGCACCGAAGATTATGGTCTGGGAGGACGGCACGCTTCGCCATAAGTTTGGCTGGCACACGGACGCACAGAGCCCGGAATATGCGGACTTTCTGGCACAATATCTGACTGCCCTGACAGATTTCCTGAAAGAACAGGGACTGCAGGATAAAGTCTTTTTCCATATTTCAGATGAACCCGGCGAGGAGATTTTAGAGGATTATAAAAAAGCGCGGGAGATGGTACTACCCTATATTCAGGGATTTCATACGATTGATGCGCTTTCTGACGTTGGATTTTGTGAAAAAGGCCTGGTCGATCTGTTTGCACCCGGAACAAACTGCATGGAGCCGTTTTTGGAAAGAGGAATGGAAGGACTGTGGACCTATTATTGCACCGGACAGTGGAAGGAGGTTTCCAATCGGTTCATGGCGATGCCTTCTGCGCGTACCAGAATCCTCGGTGTGCAGCTGTATCTGTATAAAATCAGTGGATTTCTGCACTGGGGCTTTAACTTTTATAACAGCCAGTATTCGATCAAGCACATCAATCCGTATGCGGTAACGGACGCGGGAGAAGCATTTCCGTCCGGCGATGCATTTTTGGTTTATCCCGGCGAGGGCGGCGTACCGGAGGAATCTATCCGTCTGATGCTGATGCAGCAGGTGATGCAGGATGTGCGTGCGTTTGAACTGCTGGAATCGCTGGTCGGCAGGGAAAGAGTCTGTGAAATCATCGCAGAAGGAACGGATGAACCGATCACCTTCAAGCGCTATCCCAAAGAAAAAGAATGGCTGCTAGCCTTAAGAGAACGGGTGAACGCGGAGATCGAAAAAGCAATTGCGATACAATAGAATGCACGCTCTGCGAGCATTCTATTGTCATGAATAAGAAGCGCAGGGCGAGAGCAGGACTCTTGCCCTGTTTTCTGATTTTCAAATGACAGGAGACACGAATGGCTTTATTTAATAAATTATCGGTTACGAATTTTACAGCTTCCACCATCCCCGATGATTTCCTAAAAGATTTTGCGCACCATCAGAAAATTACCAGAAAATGGGTCAGGACAGATGCCGGATGGGAGCTTGAAGATGCTTCAATTTTGCGGGAATGGGATGCGGAAAAAAGAATCTGGCTTGCAGGATATATGCGGGAAAAAATTCAGAACGGAGGGACGGTAATGGCGGCTTTTTTACCCGAAGGTCAGCTGGCAGGCTTTTGCTGCGTAGGAGGAGATCTTGCGGGTGAAACGGCAAGCTATGCGAATCTGTTGCTGCTTTTTGTGGACGACCGCTTTAAACGGCATGGAATAGGAAGGCTGCTTTTGCAGGAAGCATGCAGATATGCAAAAAAACTCGGCGCGGAAAAACTGTTCCTTTCTGCAATTCCGTCGGAAGACACGATCGCCTTTTATCAGAACATGGGATGCGTCGATGCGAAGGAAATTGTAAATCCTTTCGTAGACGACGAAGAAGACAGGCTGATGGAAATTACGACGAAAGACGGAAACTGAGGAAGATGGGCAGAACTATGCAGACAGAACAAAAGAAATTCGCAGAGCATCGCAGATTTTTGACATATGCAATAGCGCTGTGCACTATCCTGCCATTTGTGGTACAGGGCTGTGGAAAACCGTCCCGAGAGACCTGGCAGGATGTGGATACCGAAGCGGAAACAGTGATTGTGCTGGAAGAGGATGAAGAGCCGAAAATACGGATGGAAGATGTTTGTCTTGAGCTGTATCGGGAAGCAGGCAGAAGCGGACGGCTCGGGGAAAAAGAGACCATTGCACATATCGTAAAGCAGTTTGGAGAAAACGGATATCCTGCAGTAGACCAGAAAAATAGGGTCGATATGGTGCGGGCATCAGAGGTAAAGCGTTTCTGCAGGCGGGCGACGGATCAGCAGGAGGCACAGATAGAAATTGTTGAAGTTGACTGGAACGGTGGCTTTGTGGAGTACGAGCTGCAGGCGGCAGAAGGCAATCTCGATGTGACACGCAATTATTATCATTATGAAGATGAAATGATGCGCAAAAAGACGGAAGAACATTTTACAGCGGACAGTTGGTCGTATACGGAGGACGGTTATCTGATGTTTTCCGGAACCGGGGCGCTGGATGAGATGTATGTGATGACGCTCAACGACGTTAAGGAATATGCGGCGCTGCGGGTGGAGCCTCTGGACGAAGCCTGCCGGGAATGGAACGAAAAAGCGCTCCTGCCGGTCGGCTATGAATGCAACAACCTGTTTCTGACAGACTGGGATGAAACGGATTTCGGAGAGCTGGACTTTTATGATCTGTTCGATGTTTTTTATCCGCAGATATATCATCGGAAAATCCCGTGGCAGAGTGGGAAAAATGCTGGAAACAGCACAGTGTACGGAATTCCGTCAAAAGAGTTCGAATCGGTTATTCAGGAGTTTTTGAATGTAAAAACAGATATCCTGCGCAAAAAAACGATTTACCGGGAGAAAGATGACACATATGAATATTATCCGCGTGGATTTTATGAGTCAGAGTACCCGGAGCATCCGTACCCGGAGGTGACAGCGTTTCAGGAAAATGACGACGGGACGGTAACGCTCACTGTGCATGCTGTTTTCCCCTATCTCGGAAGTTCCAGAGCGCTCGTTCATGAGGTGACCGTGCGCCCGATGGAAAATGCTGCGGCTGCAGTGCGGTATGTGTCCAACAAAATTGTTTCCTCACTGGATGATCCGGACGACAATTGGTATGTGCCGCGTCTGTCCGGAGAGGAACGCAGTTTATTGTATGAAGAAAATACAGACTGAAAAATGGCTGCCGTATAGGGGAATTTCCCTGCGCGGCAGTCATATGTTATGTTTACAGTTCACACGCGCCATTCGTAAAAACGCATCTTTGATGCTTTTCGCTGCTTTGCAGCTCCTTTTGCTCATAAAATGGCGCTCCCTTCGTGGTTTCTT
>ERZ779664.433-NODE-433-length-20712-cov-3.202546_pt1 | contig 20712 bp, 20 predicted proteins | sample MGYA00511478_ERZ779664 | MGnify/ENA primary metagenome ERZ779664 (study PRJEB29588, sample SAMEA2160437) | human gut metagenome | biome: human gut; feature: human-associated habitat; material: faeces | place: Denmark | collected 2008/2010 ...
GAAGAGCAGGGCCTCGGAGTAGTCCGAGAGCGCGTCCTCCATCCACTCGCGGCTGGCAATGTCGAGGTGGTTCGTCGGCTCGTCGAGCAGGAGCAAATCCGGCGCGCTCAAAAGCAGCTTGCCCAGCGCGAGCTTTGACCGCTGACCGCCCGAGAGCAGGGAGCAGGGGAGCGAGAAGTCGCTCTCCGAGAATCCGAGACCTGTGAGCGCCGAGCGCGTGCGGCTTTTGTAGGTCAGCCCGCCCCCGTCCTCAAATTCGGTGTGCAGTCTGTTCTGCTCGGCGATGAGCGCGTTAATGTCGCCATGCCCCGCTTCGATGAGATCCGCGAGCTCTTCGAGCCGCTTCTCTTTTTTCATAAGAGGCTCGAACACGCTCTCCATCTCGTCATAGACCGTCTTTTGGCTCCCCGCGCAGGCGTGCTGCTCGAGATAGCCTATCTTTATATTTTTGCCGGGATATACCCCGCCCAGGGTCGGCTCAAGCTCGCCGGTGATGAGCTTGAAGAGAGTCGTTTTGCCCGTTGCGTTCGAGCCGATGAAGCCTATCTTATCGCGCTCGCCGACTTCAAAGCTCACGCCGGAAAACAGCGTGCGCTCGCCGAACTCCATATCAAGATTCTGTACGCTTAAAACTGCCATTTGTAATATCAGACCCTTGTTTCAAGGATCTTTGCTTCTCCGTTTATTTTGTAGTCGCCGCAGTTTGCGGGAATGAAAATGCTGCAGCCCTTTGAAAATTCAAGAGTCTCGCCCGCGCATTCGAGCAAACCCGAGCCGTCAAGAATAAGAAGCGACACAAAAGATTTTTCGTCAGCAGTGCCGTCAAAAGAGCCGTTAGCATCGAAAACGCGCTCCGTAAAGAACGGGCAGGCGACAAGATTAGTAACATTGCCGTCTTTTTTCGGCGTGCAGGGATTTTTGTATACGCCCGTGTGCGTGACATTTACCGCATCCTCAACATGAAGCTCGCGCGGCTTGCCGTCAAAGCCCAGGCGGCCGTAGTCATATATTCTGTAGGTCGTGTCCGAGTTCTGCTGAACCTCGGCGAGCAGGATGCCCTTGCATATCGCGTGGAGCGTGCCGGATTCTATAAAGAAGAAATCTCCCTTTTTGACCGGGACTTTCTTGACATAGTCGGTCAGCGTGCCGTCGGTTATCGACTGCCTGAACTGCTCGCGGGTTATGTCCTTTTCAAAGCCGAGCAGAAGATAAGCGCCTGGCTCGCAGTCGAGGATATACCACGACTCGGTCTTTCCCGCGCCGCTGCCCTTTTTCAGGCAGTAGGCGTCGTCGGGGTGAACCTGAACCGAGAGATCCGCCGCGGCGTCGATGAATTTTATCAGCACCGGGAAATCAGAGAATCCGGCGCAGTTTTTGCCGCCGAGCTCGGGGTGTTCGAGATAGACTTCGCGAAGAGTCCTCCCCGCAAATTCGCCGTTTGCGACTGTTGAGCTGCCGTTTTTGTGCGCGGACATGACCCACGCCTCGGCGGCGTTTCGCTTGTCTGTGACAACGGAATATTCGTCAATGAGCCTGCGCCCGCCCCAGACAGTTTCCGAGACAAAGGGCGTCAATACCATGGGATAAAGCTTCAAAACACATTCTCCTTTATTATAAACATCTTATATATTTTTGGCGTTCGGACGAAAAATATCGTCCGGCTGAATTATTTTATCATATTTGTCCCATAATTGCTATACAAATAATACCGGGAGGACGAAAAAATGGTTACTGCTTTCAAATATCTGCTCGGAGGAAAGCTCAAAAAGGCGGACGAAGCTCCGACAAGGGAGGAGCAGCTGCTCGTGGACATAAGAGCGCTCAAAAAGGAGATGGACGCGGCATATCTGCGGTTTGAATACGGCGAGGACGACGACTCGGTCGAGGCCGCGATATATGAGCTCGAATCGCTCAAGCGCCGCTACCACAGACTCCTGAAGCTCGCAAAGCAGGAGGGACTTGAAAGCAGCGACATAGCCGTCTGCTACAAACTGGAATGAGGGGATAGCCTTGTCAACGGGAATGAAAACGGTTCTTATAATATTTCTCGCTGCCGCCGCGCTCGCGATAACGGTGTTTGCCGTGACGAACAGGCGCGGCTTTTCGGCGCTGATACTCAACGCGATAGGCGGCGCGGCGGCGCTGTTCGCCGTCAACATCGCGGGGCTTGCGACGGGAATACAGCTCTCCGTCAACCGCTGGTCGCTCGGCGCGGGCGCGCTGCTCGGTGTGCCCGGGGTGATATCGATGCTGGTGCTCAATATCGTTTTCAAATAAATTAAAATGAAGCCGCCCGCAGGCTGAAAATAGCATTTCTGCGGGCGGCTTATAAAAAAATCAATTTTTTTAAAATTATGCTTGACATTCGCACGGCGTTCATATATAATAGGCTCTGCTGAACGGGAAAGACCGAAAAATTCAGCTCAAATGGACGCTTAGCTCAGCTGGTAGAGCATTCGCTTGACGTGCGAAGGGTCAGCGGTTCGAGTCCGTTAGCGTCCACCAGAAAACGCCTTGATGAAATATCATCGAGGCGCTTTTTTATTTGCTTTGAAAACGCCGCCTGCGGAGAAACAGGCGGCGTTTGATGATTTATGCAGTTTTAATTTTATTTCTCTTGCTTGCTTTTATGCGAGCAGCGGCATAGGCGATGTACGGCACGGCGGCGTAAGCTATTATTATAGGAATAGATGCATCGGACATTTTCCCGTCAGAACCGTAGGTGAAGAGACTTATCATTGATACTATAAAGCCGAATCCCGCACCGAGTAAAAAGACGACGGAGGCGACGAGCCCTATGAGATATCCGTTCGATCTTTTCCTGCCGAACACTATTCCGAACGCTATTCCGCCGACAAGAACGGCGGAGCTTGCGATGCTTCCGATGATGAATACGGCGTGGCTCGCCGCGAGGCTATCCAGTCCGGCTTCGGGGAGCGCAGTAAGAAGGTAAGCCGCAAAGCCCAGAATGCCGTAAACAAGAAATGTAATTACGCCGGTCATAACTTCTCTTTTGGCGGTTGAATTCATCTTTGTCACCTTGCTTTTTGGTTTATTGAGAAGACAAAACGCGCACAAGCCGGCTGCGATGTCGACCTATGCGCCTTATTAAACTGCCCGAATGCGCACCCGCCTCAGACCTGATAAAAATCTATAATTTTTTGAACCGAACAGCATCATAGCATTTCTCCGAAATTATATGATATTCTGTCTCAGAAAACCCATCTGCAATTACAAAGTAGCATATTTATATATCGGAGTCAATGCTTTTTGACATACTTTTTTGAATATTCACAAAAAGTTAATTTTTGAAAGCGAAAATATATTTCGCCGCCTCGGTGTTGCCGCAAAAACTATTCACTAAAAACAAAAAGTGTGATATAATCAGCTCGGCTGAAAATACCCGAAAGGAGCGCAAACATGAAAGAACCCATCACCCGATATGTCGAGGACAGGTATGCGAAGCTCAATGAGTTTGTTTCCATGCAGCCCGATATGTCGGCGCTGCCGGATTTTGAAAAGGAGAAGGGAAAGCTCCCCGAGCCCGTGTGGGCGGGACACGACGATGAAATTGCCGCATATTACAAGGCGTGGGCGATAGCCTTCCGCAACCTCGGAAAGCCGACGAAAGAGAGCGGCTTTGTCTCGCCCTATATCGACGCCGCTTTTAACGGTCACATTTTTATGTGGGATTCCTGCTTTATGCTCATGTTCGGAAAATACGGAGACAGCGTCCACTGCTTCCAGAAAACGCTCGACAATTTCTACTGCAAGCAGCACAAGGACGGCTTCATCTGCCGCGAGATAAACGAATTAGACGGCGTTGACCGATTCTATCGCCACGACCCGACGAGCACGGGACCCGAGATAATGGCGTGGTGCGAGTGGCAGTATTATAAGAACTACGGCGATAAGGAGAGGCTCAAAAAAGTCTATTATCCGTTGCTCTCGTTCCATCATTGGCTCAAGAATTATCATCGCTGGAAGGACGGAAGCTATTGGTCGAGCGGTTGGGGCTGCGGCATGGACAATCTGCCGCGCTGCGATCTTGAGCTCATTCCCGACTCGGAGGACTGGATGCTTGAGACTTTCCACCACAGCTATATGTCATGGATAGACGCGACACTTCAGGCGGCGATGAGCTGCGAATATCTTATTATGATGGCGGAGGAGCTCGGCATCTCTGACGATGTCGACGCGCTCAAGGACGAATACGATAATCTCGTCAGGTTCGTCAACGAGAAGATGTGGAGCGAAAAAGACGGGTTCTATTATGACCTCAAGGCGGACGGAAGCTTCCTTGCCGTCAAGACCGTCGCTGCGTTCTGGGCGCTTATCTCGAAGATTGCCCCGCCCGAGAGGGTCGACGCGCTCTGCCGTCACCTCGAGGATAAAAATGAATTCAACCGCCCGAACCGCGTCCCCGCGCTCTCTGCGGATCACCCGGACTACAAAGATAACGGCGGCTATTGGAACGGCGGAGTTTGGGCGCCGACGAACTATATGGTGCTCTGCGGACTCTCCGCAAACGGAAAAGAGAAGCTCGCCAAGGACATAGCCGAGTGCTGCTATAAAAACTGCATCGAGGTCTATAAAAAGACGGGCACTTTCTGGGAGAACTATGCCCCCGAGACTGCCGACCGCGGCGACCCCGCGCGCGAGGATTTTGTCGGCTGGACGGGCATATTCCCTATAACCGTTTTGATAGAGTACATCCTCGGAATCAGAGTCTCCGCCGAAAAGTCGGAGATAGTCTGGCGCGTGAACAGGCTCGAGGAGCACGGAATAAAGAAGCTGCCCGTCGGCAGGGATTCGTATGTCACCCTCATGTGCGAAGAGAGAAAGTCCGAAAATGAGAGACCTGAGATAACCGTCGAGAGCGACAAGCCGATAAAAGTAAAAGTTATCTACGGCGAGGATTGGCAGTTCTCGTTTGATATTTGATGGAGGTATATATGAAACTTAAGGTTGATTTCAAAAAAACAGTCGGCAAAATAAAGCCGATGAACGCCGTCAACAACGGCCCCGTGTATACGGACAACGGCGACCAGAATCTCACGAATCTGCCGGACTTCAGGGAGGCGAACATCCCGTTTGCCAGAACGCACGATTCGTCCATATGCTATGACTACGGCGGAGAGCACACGGTCGGTATACATAATATATTTACCGATTTCGACGCCGACCCGTATTCGCCCGAGTCCTATGACTTCACGCTGACGGATATTTATCTCGGCACGATTATGCGCGCGGGCGCAAAGGTGTTTTACCGCCTCGGCAGTAAGATCGAGCACTGGCCGAAGCACTACGGCATTATGCCGCCGAAGGACTATCAAAAATGGGCGGTCGTCTGCGAGCACATCATAATGCATATGAACGAGGGCTGGGCGGACGGCTATCATATGGGTATTGAATATTGGGAGATATGGAACGAGCCGGACTTCAACGACAAGTGCTGGACGGGAACGCCCGAGGAGTTCTATGACTTTTTTGCAACGGCGGCGAAGTATCTGAAAGCGCGGTTCCCGTCGCTGAAAATCGGCGGTCCCGCAGTTTGCGGCTACAATGAAAAATGGCTCATTCCGTTCTTTGAAAAGATGAAAAACGAGAATGTGCCGATGGACTTCTATTCGTGGCACTGCTACGGGTCGAAGGTAAGCGATTTCACGTCCGACGCGCGCCGACACCGCGCCATGCTCGACCGCCACGGCTACACGGACACCGAGAGCATATTGAACGAGTGGAACTATGTCTGCGGCTGGGGTGGCGACGGCTGGAAGCGCAGCCTTGAAACCGAGGCTTCGCTGAAGGGCGCTGCGTTTATCGCCGCCGTTATGAGCGCCTGCCAGCGTGAAAAAACCGATATGCTCATGTACTATGACGCGCGGGTAAATTCGAGCATGAACGGGCTGTTCAAGCGCGGCACGCTGGACAGATTAAAGGGCTATTACTCCGTTAAGGCATGGGGCGAGCTGCTCTCGCTCAAAAACGAGTGCGCCGTCAGCTGCGATGTGCCGGATATCTATTCGGCTGCGGCGGCGGACGGGGAGACTCGGATGCTGCTCATCACATACTATACCGATGCCGCCGCGCCTCTGCCGCGCACGTTCAAGGTCGAAACGGGCGAAGACAGGCTATATACTATTTATATGCTTGATGAGGAGCACGACATGGAGCCGCTTGAGACGATAGCCTCGGACAACGGCGAGTTCACTCTGACAATGCGCCCGAACACGGTGGTTGTGATAAAATAAAAATTGATATAAAAATAATGCCGTCTGCGTGAAAATGCGGGCGGCATGTTTTATCCCCCCACAAAATTCTCTGAAAAATACCAAATTCTGAATTTTCCTATTGCTTTAAAGGACGCTTTGTGATATTATAAAAATATAGGATTGTGTAGGAGAGTGGGCTAATAAGAAATAACGGAGGTGTTATACGAAAAACTTTTTAGCATGCGAAACATGAGATAGTAATATTTAAAAGAAAAGGAGAACTGTAATGCAGAAAGTACTAAAAAAAATTGTTTCGATTTTGTTCACTCTCGTTTTAATTTCCTCGATAGGGATAGTTTCATCGTTTGCTTATCAGGTACCGCAGAATTCAGAAACGGCAGTATTAAAGGGCAATGAACACTATTCTTGCTCTGGTAAGGTTATAGGTACATTTAAATTGTTCGGAGCAAAAACTAAAAGGGAATCGAACCGAGCAATGACAGCCTGTTCTATGTATTTTAATGCCTCCTCAAAGTCGTTTAAATATGATAAGAAAATAAAGGTGGGCATTGGCAAGGATTTCGATAGAGAGGAAACACAACATTTCAGTCAGGCGGTTACATGGCAGCTTTATCTTAAACCTTATGGAGCTTGGAATTCAGGAGCTCAGGGTGAAGGATACATCTGCTACAAATAAATGAATAGAGGAGCTACCCGCAGTATAGCGGGTAGCTCGATTGAATCCTAAAAAATAGGAGGTGTAACCTTGCCCGACAAGAAGCTGATTTTTCAGGTCAGGACGATATTTCTCCGCTCAAAAGAAATGATAGTCGTTCTGTCACTGTTTATGTTTTCGATTGTGGCTGCCATGATATGGTTGATGGCTGGAAATGTCAGCGCTCTCTATGATGATGCGGCTCTCGGTGCGCTAGATGTGCCGTTGAAGTTTTCTCTCGCTTCGTTCGTCGTTTTTTCGTTTCTGTCCTTTGAAATGAGTTACAAACTCCGCCGATATAAACTCGACGAGTGCATGGACACCGTGACTCACGCGAAAAGAAAGATATTTTTAGCGCAGGGGATAGTTTTTGCAGTCGTTATTTTTGCTTTTTTTATTGTGTTTAATATATGGTGGTTGATATCATTTATAAAATACAGAAATTTTAACTGTTGGCATGGCAAGTTTATCATTCAGACCGTTCTGAATATGCTGCTGAGCCATTTTTTTCTTCCATGCTGCGCTGCGGCTATGGGTATGTCGGCATCGCTGCTTTTTCACAGAATAAACGGCTGTCTCGGACTTGTGCTCTTCACGCTGCTCGGTTCGCCGCTTTCGAATTATCTCGGCGAGATGTTCTATTCTTTCAGCCGTGATGTCAGCATAAATATCTTTCCGTTTTTGCGGCTGTTTGATGTGTTCCCACCGTCGCTCAACTATGCGCCGATCTTTGCTTTCGGACAATCTGTCCTGCCTTATCGGTGGCTGACGGTGCTTTTTTGGTTTATGCTCTCGCTTTTTGTGATAAGTCTGAAAACCGGGGAGAGAAACAGACGTTTTCGGGCGGCTCCGGCCGTTTTTGCCTTGTTCGCGTTTGCTTTTCTCGTTGTGTCGCAGATCCCCGCTTCGCGAGTTGCCGTGGGGAGAGACGACCCTCAATATTCTATGGAATGTGCGGATGAGGATTACTATGACGAAGCATACGGATTTTATTCCGACGATTATGATGCGGACGGCACGAACAAAGAGTGGGCGCGTTTTGAAAAAGAGTTTGATGTGATCGATTACGATCTGGAAATAAAGGTCGGCAATAATCTGCACGTCAGGGCGGTGATAACCGTTGACAAGCCCAATCTTGAAAAGTATGATTTCACACTATATCACGGATATAAAATAAGCTCAGTTCGGGACGGCGGCGGAAACAAGCTTCGCTTTGAACAGAACGGAGATTATTTCACTGTTTTAAATCCGGGGAGAAAGAACCTTGACAAGATAGTGCTTAAATACAGCGGCTTTTCAACGCAATATTATTCCAATCTTCAGGGCTTATTCCTGCCGGGATATTTCCCGTATTATCCGCACAGCGGTTCGCTGCCGGTATATAATATGAAGCAAAGGGAAGTATACCGATTTGTACTTGATGAGCCGATTCGCTTCAAGGTGAAAGTGAACAGCAATCAAACAGTGTATTGCGGACTTGAACAGACAGGAAAGAATGAGTTTGAGGGAAAAACGACAGGATTGACGCTCGTTTCCGGGCTGTATGACTGTTATGAGAAGGACGGGGTGAGAATGGTCTATCCGTATCTTCATTACTACATGGGTCAGAAAAAGATGCTCGATAATTTTGTCGACAAATATCGTGGAACTCAAACTCTGCCAAATGATATTCGGACGGTTATTTTTATTCCTCAAACAGGCAGTTCCGGTAAGTTTACCGGATATTGCCGATTTACCGAATCGCTGGTGACAGATGAAATACTTGATGTTGACTATTCTTTGGCGACGCAGGCAACTGAACCGTGGAGAATGGAGCTGTACGAGAATTATAATTACTATGTAAACGGTGATGCGCAAGCAAAGAGCTTTATGCGTGAGCTTGCGGGAAAAGACTATGCTTCATATAAAAAATTTATCGATTACATAGACCGATTCGGCGAAGAAGAAGCACTCAAGAGAATGTCCGAATATCTCAACAACCCCAATGATAAGCGCACTGCGAGCGAGTTTTACGCCGACGCAGACTGAGGAGGGATTTTTTATGCTATCACTTTATGCGGTGGACAAGAGCTTCGGCCGCAGTAAAATATTGAAATCGATAGATCTGCAGCTCGATAAAAAAACATACGGACTCCTCGGCCCCAACGGCGCGGGCAAGACAACGCTTATGCGCTGCATAACGGGACTCTATCCGCTGAGCGCGGGAAAAATCGAATTTAACGGCAGTGATATTTCAAAGGACAAAAACTTTCAGAGCCATATAGGCTATCTACCGCAGAAATTCGGTCTTTATAAGGAACTGACCGCCTTTGAAATGATGGAGATGCTCGCAGACCTCAAGGGCATCAGCCGAGAAAAAATCGGCGATGAGGCGAAAAAATATATCAAACTTGTCGGTCTTCAGGACAAGCTCGACAAAAAAGTCAAGACCCTTTCGGGCGGCATGATACGCAGGCTGGGCGTGGCTCAGGCTCTGCTCGGCGAGCCGGATATCATTATCTTCGACGAGCCGACCAACGGCCTGGACGGACTGACAGCTGGGCTCGACCCGGAAGAGCGCCTGCGCTTCAAGAATATTGTTTCAAAGCTCGAGGGCGAGCGCACGATAATTATCTCCACGCACATTGTCGAGGATGTTGAAAACCTCTGCGACGAGCTGGTGATAATAAACAACGGTACCGTGGCGGCACAGGGCACATGCGCTGAAATAGAAAATGCCGCCGCGGGCAAGGTCTATGAAATCGAGGATTCAAGGCTCGGTGAGCTTTCGGAGCCGTATTTCATTCAGCGCCAGTTTGAGCGCGATTCAAAGCGGATGACCGCCGTACTCTCGGCGCAGGCTCAGCCTACTGCCGCGTCGGTGTCGCCGCGCGTTGAGGACGGATACATATGCATAACAAAAAACATATGAGCGCGGTTTTTATGGCTGTGCGTCTGTCGCTGAAAAATGTGGGTGCGGTGAGGTTTGCTCCGCTCGTGCTCTTCGATGTTCTTTATCCGATACTGCTCTGCTCCATGCGTTTCAACGGCACCGAGCCCGAGATGATAGAGGTTTATCTGCTGCAGATGTCGCAGGTGATATTTCCGTTCTTCTCCGCGTGGGATGTCATTTTTGTGCTCAGGGAGTATAACGAATCCGAGGGCAACGAAGTGCTGTTCGTCAACAAAAGGGTGAGCGCAGGCACTATTTGCGCGGTCATATTCTGCGCGATGCTCCTGAATATTTCAATTATGATGGCAGCGTCGTGCCTGCTCATTCCGGATTTCGTTTTTGAATTTATGCGGATAATCCCCGCCTGTGTGTTCTTCTTCGGAATGTGCGGCTTTATTATCAGCATTTCAAAATCTGCGGCGATAAGCATTCTCGGCGGCGTGCTGTATCTGATAGCAAACTATATATTCTGCATCAACAAAGAAGTGCCTATGTTCTATATGTCGTTCGGGCTTGTCTCGTCCGAACTGGTGCTTCAAAGCTGCCTGCCTCTGCTCGTTTTGGGTATTGCGCTTGCCGTGGCGGGAAATATCATAAGCAAGAAGAGAACGGTCTATAACTGACCGCAAAGTCAATTCAAAATGCCGTGTCCGAGAACGGGTAGACCGCTTTTCGGGCGCGGCAAAAATTTTTTGCAAATTTTTCCTTGACAGAACAGAAATATAATGCTATGCTATATACATAGAACACCGATGTATAGAAACTCTATGCTTAAAGGAGGACTTTATATGAATATCCAAAAAGAACTGTCGAAGGGCAGTAGCTCGCTGCTTGTGCTCTCCGTCCTCGGAACAGGGGACATGTACGGCTACCAGATCATCAAGGAGATCGAACAGCGCAGCGAATTTGTGTTCTCGTTCAAGGAGGGCACGCTCTACCCGATACTCCACGGCTTCGAGCAGGAGGGGCTCGTGAAGTCCTATTGGCAGGACGGCGAGCGCGGCAAACGGCGAAAATACTATCACATCACCGACCGCGGACTGAAAATGCTCAGCAAATCGACCGAGGACTGGCACTCGTATTCGAGCGCAGTCGAAAAGGTGATAAGGAGCGGGTTAGCGCCCTCGGCGGTCTGAGGTAGAGAAAATGGACAAAAGAATAGAAAGCTACCTCGATTCTGTGATTCCCGAAAAGCTCTCGAAAAGGCGGCAGAAGCTTATCCGCGAGGAGCTGCGGGATCATATATCCGACCACATCGATTTTTATACCGAGATCGGCTACAGCGAAGATGAGAGCATCCAAAAAGCGCTGGCCGATATGGGCGACGACGGAGGTGTAACCGCAATGGTGAAAAAGGATTTCGAGAAAGTCTACGGCGAAAAAATATGGATGCCGATTTTGGCGTTTGTGCTGACTGTCGGAGTAGGCTCGCTGCTTTATCTTTTCGCATCGTTTCTCTTCGGCACATCATTTTCGGATGCGTGCAGCGCGCTTGTCGGGTTCGCGGCGATGCTCGGTGTGTCGCTCGTTATGTCGGCGGCATACCGAAAGGACTTCAAAAAAACGGTGCTTGCAATGGGACTGTCCGGCGCAGTGTTCGGTTTGCCGTTTATTACTCCAGACCCGCGGCTGCCCTCTATTTATTCGGGCTTTGTTGACGCGCTCTTCTATGACGGCTGTTATATATTGGAAAAAATAATGCCGATATCATTATATCCGGCAACTGAATTTTATGACTACGATATTTTCGCGGTGCTCGGCTCGGCGGCTTTCGGAGTCGGCTTCGCAGTTGCAGCGATTGTACTCTATATCCGCCTGAGAAAAGACGGACTGCCGAAAGAAAAAAGTAAGAAGAGCAGGGCAATAAAAATCGGCACCGTGTGCGTCGCGGCAATAGCAGTGGCGCTGACATGCCGCGGTGCGGAAAACTTTTTCAACTCCTATATATATGTTATGAACGGATATAAGTTCGAGACTTCCGACGGGATATGCAAGCAGAGCGAAGCGGCGTTCGACTCGATAGAACTCGGAATGAGCTACGACGAAGCAAAGCTGAAGCTCCGCGTTCAGGGCTATATGCCGTTTGACGAATACTGCGAAACGCAAAGCGGGGGAATGCGCAAGAGATTGAAATATTCGCTGAATGAACTCAATCTTGCCGTCACCGACGAGGGCTACACGGTGTTTGTCAATCCGAATGTGTTCTATGACTACAGCGGAATCGACGGAAGAAATTACAGCAACGGGTTTGTCTATATCAGAGCCGATTCCGACGGATGCATCGAATCAAAGGGTGTCGGAAGCGGAACGAAGCCGGGCGACGGGAGCTATAGTGTAACATTCTCGAGTGACGACAATTCGGACGGCATAACGGAGGGCATAGTCGAAAACTGCTCCGTATCTTCAAAGTTTTTCACGCTCAAAGACGGGGTTACAACAAGAAAATATGTTGTCACTCCCGGCAGACCGTACCGGATAGAGGATATGCTGTAACAAAATCAGCCCGCAGTGCCGAAGAAGCTATATAAGTCAAGAAGTCCTACCCAAAATAAAACTTGGGTAGGACTTTTTTTATCGCGAGAAGTATGAAAGCTTTTATTATAGTGAGACGCGAAGGTAGAAGTCGATTATCAAAAGTGTCTTGCCGCATTATTACACCGATTTTTTGACCTCTATTCTGACTCTGCCCTTCTTTGTCTGCGTGAACTCTTCGCCGAGAATCGCTCTGCCCTTGCCGCGCAGGACGATTTTGTCTTTTGGGGAGAGGCGACGGTCGGCTTTCAATACCTGCTCGTCGTTTACCGTCACCGCGCCCGAGGCTATCGCCGCCGAACGCGAGAGCGAGAATATCTCGCCCGCTACTGCGTCGAGTCGCGGCGATGCTACGGTGATGCTCGTTTCCTTTGTATTTACCTGCGGCGCACGGACTTCCTCGAGCGGGATTTGTTTAGCCTTGAGCGTAGCGCGTCCCGCGCCCGTCAGATTATCTTCGATATATTTCGCGGCGTTCGGCAGGGCTATGATGTCGCAGCCGTCGGGCTGAACGCAGATGTCTCCGACGCTCTCGCGCGTAAGACCGAGACCCATAACCGCGCCGAGATAGTCCCTGTGACCGATGTCGGAAAACCTGTCCTTCTCTATTCTCACGGCGCTCAGCGGGCAGCCGTCGGAATAGACTGTGAAAATCTCGTTCGGGTCGTCGCTGTCTATATAATCGGGGACGCTGAGCATGACAACGCGCTCCGCTCCCTCGAAGCCGCCCCAGAAGATGAACCTGCCCGCAGTCGAGCGGGCGAGGGCAGACGCCGCAGAGAGCGAAGCGGAATCGAGAAATTTCGACACCGCCGACGGGATATTTTCTCTTTGAGCCTTTTCGATGTTCTCCGATATATATGCTCTGAGTATGCTGCCTTCCATTTTTGCGCCGCCTTTTTCGCTTTCTCGGCTCATTATACCATAAAAATCGCGCGGATAAAAGCGCCTCAAACCCCCTATGTGGAATTCTATGGACAAAATGACCAAAGATCAAATCCACTAAAAGCGAATTAAAAAAATTGTGGGAAATAGATAAAAACAGGCGCTTTTTTACCCGATTATGAAAAAAATCCTTTATTTTACACATTTTTTAGCCTCGTATGTATTGCAATTAAGCGTATAATTGTGTAAAATGTCTATAGCGCAGTTGTCAAAATGTCTAAAACGGCAGAAGTTGAAATCATTCAGAATAGGGGTAGATATTATGTCAAACAGGCTTTTCCAGGGTGTCATCCATCAGATGCGCGACGCTGTTGACAGAACGATCGGCGTTATTGATGAGACCGGCACCATAATCTCCTGCAGTGAGCTCGGCAAAATAGGCGAGGTTATCTCGAACGCTTCGCAGATTTTTGCGGAGGACGGCGACCGCATCGTTAACGGCTGCACTTACCGCTCGTTCGGCTCTCACATGCAGGCCGAGTATGCTGTTTTCATTGACGGCGAAGATGAGCTTGCAGGCAAATATGCGGATATCTGCTGCGTGGCGCTGAGCAACATCAAGCAGTGCTACGACGAGAAATTCGACAGGGGCAACTTCGTCAAGAACGTCATTCTTGACAACATACTTCCCGGCGATATCGCTATCAAGGCGCGCGAACTCCGCTTCAACAGCGATGCCGTGCGCACCGTTCTTCTCATAAGAATCACCGAGCACAACGATTCCGCGGCGTTCGATGTTATCCAGAATCTGTTCCCGGACAAGACCAAGGATTTCGTCATCAACATAAACGAAAACGAGATAGCTCTCGTCAAGGAAGTCCGCAGCAACATCGAGACCAAGGATCTCGAAAAGCTCGCGCGCTCCATTTCCGATTCTCTGACAACTGACCTTTATATCCACGCATATGTCGGCATCGGCACGACCGTCACCGGCGTCAAGGAGCTTGCCCGTTCGTTCAAGGAAGCTCAGATAGCCCTCGAGGTCGGCAAGGTGTTCGACACCGAAAAGACCATAGTCAGCTACGACAATCTCGGCATCGCAAGACTTATCTATCAGCTTCCCACGACCCTGTGCGATATGTTCATGCGCGAGGTGTTCAAGCGCGGCTCGATAGACAGCCTCGATCAGGAGACTCTGTTCACCATTCAGCGTTTCTTCGAGAACAACCTCAATGTTTCCGAGACCTCCCGCAAGCTCTTTGTCCACCGCAACACTCTTGTTTACAGACTCGAGAAGATCAAGAAGCTCACCGGCCTTGACCTGCGCGAGTTCGACGACGCTATCGTCTTCAAGGTGGCTCTTATGGTCAAGAAGTATCTCGATGCGAAGCCTGTCAAATACTGATCTGCGGCGTAATTTAAGATCGGTATAAAGTCAAGCGAGGGGGATACCGCTTTATATAGGAGTGAAAACTGTGATTGAATTCAGAGATGTTTCCAAGACCTACGAGAACGGAACACATGCTCTAAACCATGTCAATATCAAGATAAACAAGGGCGAATTCGTCTTTGTCGTCGGCGCGTCCGGCGCCGGAAAAAGCACCTTCCTCAAGCTTATGATGCGTGAGGAAGTGCCCTCGCATGGAAAAGTTATAATCAAAAATCAAGATCTGAGCACCCTTACCCGCAGCGAAATACCCTATTTTCGCCGCGGGTTGGGCATAGTATTCCAGGATTTTCGCCTGATCCCCAAGATGACCGTGTTCGACAACGTGGCGTTCGCCATGCGCGTCACCGGCTCTAAGGAGAACAAGATTCAAAAGCGCGTCCCGTTCGTGCTCGACATAGTCGGGCTGACGGACAAGATGAATTGCTATCCCACCGAGCTCTCCGGCGGCGAACAGCAGCGTGTGGCTCTTGCCCGCGCCCTTGCGAATAACGCCGATCTTATCATAGCGGACGAGCCGACGGGCAATGTTGACCCGCATATGAGCCTCGAGATAGTCGATCTGCTCATGCGCCTCAACCAGGAGGGCACGACTGTCATCATGGTTACCCATGAGCACAATCTCGTCCGTATGTATGACAAGCGCGTTATCCTGCTCGAAAACGGAACCGTTGCGGCTGACGGCAGAATGAAAAATTCCGCTCACCGCGAGCGCACGCTTGCAAAATCAAGCAGTCTCAACCGACCGGCGGACGGCTTCGCAACGAAGTATCTCGATGACGAGGAAGAAGCTCCGGAGGAAAAATCTGCCGCAAAGGAGCCCGAAAAACTCCCGGAAAAGGCGGAAGAGATAGCTGCCGAGACCGCTGCGGACGATGTCTACAGGCAGGCTCTCGAAAGCATAAGAAAAGAACGTCAAAAAGAGACGACGGGATACGGAAGCGAGTATGACACAACATATTCTTCCGTCTTGGCGGATTATTCGATTTACCTCGAAGACGACGGAGAGGGGGACGAGAGCGATGAAAAATAACGGAAGTCTCGGCTACCTCACCCGCGAGGGAATGAGAAATCTCTATGTCAACCGACTGATGAGTGTAGCGTCGGTCTCCGTGCTGTTCAGCTGCATGGTGATGATTGGCGTTGCGTTCATGATAATGGTCAATATAAATATGTTCATCGGTAATGTCGAGGATCAGAACGTGATAATGGTCTTTGTCGACGACAGCGCGACGAAAGCGGAGGAGGACGAGCTCGGCTCGAGCCTCAGAGGGCTTTCAAATGTCCGCGAATGTACTTTCGTCGGCAAGGACAGCGGCTTTGCCCAGCTCAAGGACGAGATGGGGGATAGCTCCGTGCTCTTCGACGGGCTCGACGAAAACCCGCTTCCCGATGCATACGAAGTCTCGCTCAAAGATACGGATAAGTTTGACGACACGGTCAAGCGCATTTCTGCATATCCGCGAGAACAGGCAGCTTGCAAAGCAACTCGCGGGGCTGAGAAACACTGTCAGCTATGTGAGCGCAGGCATGATAGCGCTGCTGCTCATAGTCTCGCTTTTCATCGTCTCCAACACAATAAGAATAACGATGGACAGCCGCAGGCTCGAAATAAACATCATGAAGAGCGTCGGCGCGACAAGGTGGTTTATCCGATGGCCGTTCATGATCGAGGGCATGATGCTTGGACTTATCTCCGGAGTGCTCGCCCTGCTTGCCGTCTGGGGCATATATGAAATTGCGGGCAGGTCGCTCGTCAAGACTCTCTCCGGAATCGGAATGTCGGGAATCGCTCCGTTCGGCAAATATGCTCTGATACTGCTCGCCGCGTTTATCGTGCTCGGAGTTCTCTCCGGCGCGCTCGGCAGTGCGGTGTCGATAACAAAATATCTCAAAGAAAAGGAGTTCGCGATAGTCGATGAAGAATAAGCGTAATACATGGCTCAGAAGAGCGGCGGCGTTTGTTCTTTGCGCGGCGCTCGTGCTGATGACCGGAATTTTCCCGACAAGGGTTCAGGCGAAGAGCCTCGAGGATCTCAAGCAGGAGTATAATGAACTCGAAAAAGAGATTGAGGCAAACAAGAAAAAGCTTGAAAGCATAAAAAATCAGCAGACCTCGAATACGGAGAAGATGAAACTGCTTTCTTCTCAGGCTGAGGCGATAAGCAGCCAGCTCGATGTCATAAACTCCCAGCTCTCCGTTTTAAATGCGGACATTGCGGACTATGACAGGGAGATAGCGGCGCTCGATAAAAAAATAGACGAGGCTCAGTCGAAGATAGACAAGCTCGACGAGCAGATCGACGCCACGCAGGAGAAGATATCCGAACGCCTGCGCGCCACATATATGGCGGGCTCGTCCTCATGGATTGAAATCCTGCTCGAGTCGGACAGCATCTCATCGCTTCTGCTTCGCATCCAGCTGCTCGCGAGCGTCACGGAGAACGACAACAAGCTCATTTCCCAGCTCGAAAAGCAGACCGAGGAGCTCAACGCCGCCAAGGCGGAGCTCGACGAGGACAAAAAAGCTCTCGAAGAGAAGCGCTCGTCTCTGGTCGAGAAGAAATCCGAACTCGACACTAAAAATAAAGAACTCGCTTCAAAGCAGAACGCATATAACGCGAACTACCGTCAGATATCGGCTCTCATGACCTCGCTCGACAAGAGCAGCGCCGAATATCAGCAGGAGCTTCGGCGGCAGTACAGAAAGCGTGAGGCATTTGAGCGCCAGATAGACAAAATCATCAGCGGCGGCTCCCAGAGCGGCGACGATGACGATGGATTTTATAACGACGGCGAGATGATGTGGCCGGTTCCATATAAGAACTCTTACATCTCCGCGGGCTACGGCTACTACGACCCCGAGGGTGACGGAACCTACACCATGCACCCGGCTATCGATATAGTCGTGCGCGAAAACGGCGTCAATGTCTCTTACGGCAAGAAGATAGTCGCGGCGCAGAGCGGCAAGGTGCTCGTCAGAGGCTATTCCGATGTCGGCGGCAACTATATCACCATCGACCACGGCGACGGATACAGAACATATTACGGCCACTGCTCGAAGATAGTCGCTTCGGCGGGGCAGTATGTTGAAAAAGGCGAGGTCATCGCCTATATGGGCAACACCGGATATGTCACCGGACCGCATGTCCATTTTCAGGTCATGCATGTCAAGAACGGTGCCGTCACAAGGCTCAATCCTCTCGATTTTGTCACGCCTCCGAATTGATCTCAGGCAGGAAGGAACGTGAAAGCAAATGAACAAGAAAATTTCGCTCGGACTTGCGATTGCGCTCATTATTCTGAGTGCGACCGCGACCTTTGCAATAACGATGTCGGTCTCACAGCGTATGTACAACAAGCTGATAACCGACCTTCCCAAGCGCGCGCAGATGTATGATGCGGTCGAGGAGGTCGACAAGATCGTTCGCTCGAAGTACTACGGCGATATAGACGAGGCTCTGCTCGACTCGAACCTCGAAAACGGCTATATCAACGGACTCGGCGACAAGTACAGCCGCTATATGAATGCGGACGCCTACAAGCTCTATTCCTCGAAGCTTGAGGGACGCAGCGCGGGCATCGGCGTTGAGGTTGAAACAGACCCCGAGAGCGGGTATCTGCTCATAACGGAAGTCTATCCCAACTCCCCGGCGCAGACCGAGGGGCTTCAGAAGGGCGATAAGATAGTTGCCATAGGCGGCGACACCGGAAATGCCGGAAACAGCAGTGAAATGGCGGGCAGACTCAGCGGTATAAAGCTGACCTCAGTCAGCCTCACCTACAGGCGCGACGATGTCGACAAATCCGTCAACGTCGTCCTCGGTTATACGAATCAGACCGTAAGCTACGAGCTTATAGGTACGGTCGGATATATAAAGATATCCGCGTTCTACAAGAACACCTTAAACCAGCTCGAAAAGGCAGTCGACCAGCTCAAGAAAGAGGGCGCGAAGAGCCTCGTTTTCGATGTGCGCTCGACCTATGACGGAACTATTGAATACACCTGCCGCGTTATAGATTATCTTGTCCCGACGGCGACCGATGGCAACAAGGCGCTCGCGACGCTCGTTGACAAAAACGGAAACAACGTCAAGACCTACAGCTCCGACGCAAAGGATATAACGATGCCCATGGCGGTGCTCATAAATTCCGACACTGCGGGCTACGGCGAGCTGTTCGCCTGCGACCTCAAGGATTTCGGCAAGGCGTTCCTTATCGGCGAAAAGACCGCTGGCAGAGCCGATGTTCAGGAGACTTTCGAGCTCAGCGACGGCGGTGCAGTCGTGCTGACCACCTCAAAGATGCTGCCCTATATCAGCGAGAGTTTTGACGGCAAGGGCCTGACTCCGGACACCGAAATCATCCTCGCGGATTCGCTCAGAGAGAATCTCAGTACGCTCGAAAAAGAGAGAGACACCCAGCTTCAGGCTGCTATCTCCATGCTCGCGGGCAACTCGTCAGAGGGCTGAGACCGAAAATAAGAAATGCAAACTCCCTGCTTTTTGAAGGCGGGGAGATTTTGTTTTGAAAGGCAAAATAATGATGCCGATATGTCAAAATATCCGCGCCGGATTTTCGGCAGTATTATGTCCTTTTGGGCTTTATGGTACAATATTTTGGGCAGATTAACGAAACTTTTCCTGTATCTGTAAAATTTTATCAAATTGCTTGCATATGAGGACAAAAACGGCTAAAATATATGAGGTATATAACCAATAACCAATTATACTAACAACGGAGGAATTCAAATGTCAGTTAAAGTTGCTATTAACGGCTTTGGCCGTATCGGTCGTCTTGCATTCCGTCAGATGTTCGGCGCAGAGGGCTACGAGGTTGTTGCTATCAACGATCTTACCAGCCCCGAGATGCTTGCAAACCTTCTCAAGTACGATACCGCTCAGGGCGGCTATTGCGGAAGAATAGGCGAGAATCTTCACACCGTAGACTTCAAGGCTGCTGAGTATGAAGAGGACGGCAAGACTGTCAAGGTTCCCGGCGCTATCATAGTTGACGGCAAGGAGATCACCATCTATGCTATGCCCAACGCGAAGGATCTTCCCTGGGGCGAGCTTGACGTTGATGTTGTTCTTGAGTGCACCGGCTTCTACTGCTCCAAGGCTAAGAGCCAGGCTCACATCGATGCAGGCGCTAAGAAGGTCGTTATCTCTGCTCCCGCAGGCAATGACCTCAAGACCATCGTCTTCAGCGTCAACGAGGACACCCTCAATGCTGACGACACCATCATCAGTGCAGCTTCCTGCACCACCAACTGCCTTGCTCCCATGGCTAAGGCTCTTAACGATTACGCTCCCATCCAGAGCGGTATCATGTCCACCATCCACGCTTATACCGGCGATCAGATGATCCTCGACGGTCCCCACAGAAAGGGCGACAAGAGACGTGCCCGTGCAGGCGCTGCCAACATCGTTCCTAACTCGACCGGTGCTGCTAAGGCTATCGGCCTTGTTATCCCCGAGCTCAACGGCAAGCTTATCGGCTCCGCTCAGAGAGTTCCCGTGCCGACCGGCTCCACCACCATCCTTACCGCTGTTGTCAAGGGCAGCGATGTGACTAAGGAAGGCATCAACGCTGCTATGAAGGCTGCTACTTCCGCTTCCTTCGGCTACAATGAGGATCCGATCGTTTCCTCCGATGTTATCGGCATGAGATTCGGCTCTCTCTTCGATGCAACTCAGACCATGGTTGCTAAGATCGCTGACGATCTGTATGAGGTTCAGGTTGTTTCGTGGTACGACAACGAGAACTCCTACACCAGCCAGATGGTCAGAACCATCAAGTATTTCGCAGAGCTCAGCAAGTAATCAGCTAAGTTCAGTGCCCCGCACGAAAGTGCGGGGCATTTTTTATATTACACGATATTGCCGTTTATTATAATACAGCAGCGGCGTATGTTGTTCGCCTGCAATTTTTCAATGGTTATTGAACGCAGCTTGTAGGGTGCGGCGACCTCGACGCACCGCTG